>ERZ772766.320-NODE-320-length-28924-cov-37.572309_pt1 | contig 28924 bp, 23 predicted proteins | sample MGYA00511379_ERZ772766 | MGnify/ENA primary metagenome ERZ772766 (study PRJEB29015, sample SAMEA2737895) | human oral metagenome | biome: human oral; feature: human-associated habitat; material: dental | place: China | collected 2116 ...
ACAGGACGTCGGCGGGGATGACCTCCCCGGCCAGGGGCGCCGGCCGCGTGGCCACGCCCGTCTCGGTGGGGGCGGCCTTGGCCTCCAGCAGCGCGCCGAGCACGTCGCCGGTGTGGGCGGTGCCCGGCTCCAGACCCAGGTTCGTCTCGCGCGCCAGTCCGTCGTGCATGCCCAGCGCCTTGCCGACCATCCCCCCGGAGGCGGGGCGAGAGGCCACCATCTCCTCGGTGACGTCGTCGGGCTCGACGTCCAGGGCGCCGGCAGCCCGCAGGTAGGGGGCGGCCGCGGCGTGGTGGTCGCGTAGCGCCATGACGAACAGCTTGGGGGACAGAGGCTTGCCGGTGTTCCACGCAGGGCACAGGTCCTGGCAGCGGCCGCACTCGGTGCAGGTGGAGAAGTCCAGCAGGCCCTTCCAGGTGAAGTCCTCGATGCGGCCCACGCCCAGCTTGACCTCGGGGCCCTCGCCGGAGTCGGCGGCCTCCATGGCCTCCTCCAGCGTGTCCATGGTGGCCTCGGTCAGGGGCTCGTCGCCGATCATGAGCGGCTGGAGCGGGCCCAGGGCCTTGGAGCCGTCCACCTCGCGGCGCGCATAGACGTTGAGGATCGCCAGGAACCGGTGCCAGGCCACGCCCATCGAGGGCTGGAGGCCCACGACGACGAACCAGGTCATCGACAGCACCACCTTGATGGTGGCGACGATGAGGATCGCGTTGCCCAGGGCGCCGATGCCCAGGGGGCTGAGCAGGCCGCCGGTCCAGGCCGTCAGCGGGAAGTGCGTCCAGGAGGCCAGGGCGCGCTTGGCCGGGTCGGGGGAGGCGGCCAGGTGGGCGTGCTCGAGCATCCGCAGGGCCAGCACGCAGGTGACCACCCCGATGATCGTGGCCTCGACGAACTTCGCCTGGGCCGACGTCGACCCGGCGAAGCGCGAGGTGCGCGGACGCTTGCCGCCGTCGGAGTCCGGGGCATAGGGCGGGGCGGCCCGACCGGCCCGGGTCAGGCACCAGCGCAGGATCGTCAGGCCCACGATCCCGGCCGTGGACAGCCAGGCGATGAGCTCGACGACCCAGGCCCACCAGGCGGCGTGCCCGATGAGCGGCAGCGCGAAGCTGGGTCCGCCCAGGACCTGTCCGTAGCCGGCCACGAGCGTGAGGAACAGCAGCGGGAAGGAGACCATGACCAGCCAGTGGGCGGCCTTGATGAAGGGACGGCCCTTGAAGGCGGTGTGGCCCACGAGCGCTCCCAGCGTGAGCGTCAGGCGCCGGCCGACCGGGCGCAGGCGCTCCGGTGCGGTCGCGCGGCCCACGGCCATACGGGCGGCAATAGTGAAACAGGCGCGTGCGAAAACTGCGATACCGATCGTCGTGGCGATGACGACGATGACGACACAGGCGATCTGCACGGCACTCATCGGGGCGGGTTTCCTCAGGTTTCCGAAGGTCAAGGCGGAAGCGCTGGGAGGTGGGCCGACGGCGCCCCGGAGGGTCGCCTGCGCGGCACACCGTTGGCGCTCCCGTCAGCCTACCCGTGGGTCGGTGAGGAACTGTCGTCGAGGGCGGATCGGGACGCCAGAGCCGGCGACGAGCGAGCCGAAAATAGGGGTGTGCCGAACCCAAGAGAAGGGCCGGCACACCTTGAAGGAATGGTTCTCAGCTGCCGATGGCGCGTAGTGCGTAGGGGGAGTCCGGGCGGCGGGCGCTGTACCACTTGGCGGCCTGGCGCAGCCCGAGCTCACGCACCAGGGTGACAGTGGCCCCGGAGATGATGGCGAAGGTGACGATCTCGGCCAGCTTGTAGTTGAGGAGCTGGTCCTCCTCGCGCGGGGCGGGCCGGCCGGAGATCACCCGCCAGCCGAGCGCCACGACCTTCTCGGCCACGAACCCGGAGGCGAGCGTGGCCACGGCCGCGGTCGCCTTCCACATGAAGTCGGTGGTTTGGTCGATCTCGACGGGGTCCTGTGCGCTCATGAGTCCTCCTTGCGCCCCGGTCGGGCGACGTGCGTAGGTGCCTGGGTGCTGGTGGCGGGCCGACGGTGTCGGCGCCACTTTGCCCTGATCATGCCGCACCTGCGCCGACTGCGCAGCCAGTGGCCGCCCGCGTGGCGCTGACCGCCCGTCTGGATGAGGCAACGGGCTCAGGTCCGGGCGGGGCGGATGGCGGCGTTGATCTCCGCGGCCAGGGCCGCAGGGTCGTCGACCGTGAGGTAGAGGTGCGTGAAGCGCTCGTCCTCCAGGGTGATGACCAGCGTGTTCTCGTAGCCGGAGATGTTCCAGAACTGCGCCGTTCCGTTGGCGTGGAAGGTCCCGGAGAGCTTGCCGCCCTGCCGCAGGCCGGGGCCGCGCCAACCCTTGGGCTCGTGGCGCAGGCCGGGGTCGTGCGTGGCGCCGCGCACGTGCGCGAGCGGGAACTCCAATCGGGAGGTGAAGGACCAGATCTTGTCCAGCCCGTGCGGCTCGACGCTCAGGGAGGTATCGGTGATGGTGACGGTGTTGCGGCTCATGACGTCTGCTCCTTTCGTGGGCAGGTCGGCTGGGAGGTGTGTTTCCGGCTGGTGCTGGCGGGGCCGGTGCAGGCTATGCCGGCGGCGAGACTGGTGCTGTTGAGTCCGACGCCGTAGCGCCGGCTCGCTCCAGCAGGCGTCGGCCGAGCGCCTCGGCGGTGACGTCCGCCTGGTGCAGGGTGGTGACGAGGGCGTCGCGCACGGCCGGGTCCCAGGGGGCGAGTTCCATGAGCGCCACAAGGACCAGGTCGAGCTCGTCACGGCCCGTCCCTGCGGCGTCGGTGGATTCGCTCCGGGTGGCCCCGGGGATCAGAGCGGTCAGCGTGTTGGTGAGGCAGCGCTGGAAGAGTCCGTCCTTGGAGCCGAAGACCCCGTAGAGGCTGGCGCGGCTGACGCCGGTGGCCCGCACCAGGTCGTCCACGGAGGTGCCGGCGAAGCCATGCTCGGCGAAGACCGCCGTGGCAGAGTCGATGGCCTCGTTCTCGATGAAGGTTCGTCGTCGTCCCATGAATTCAGAATAGATGTTCTGGAACGATCAGTCAAGAACATTTGTTCTGAAATGTGTGGCCGAAGGATGCTACGAGATGTGGCTCCACTCAGCCGATGAGCCCCGTCTGGGCGCCGAGGGCCAGCAGCGCGTACAGCACGGCGAAGACACCGGCGACGGCGGCGCAGGCCAGGGCGGGGCGGCGCCGGTAGGTCAGGACGGCGACGTACTCGCGCAGCCAGGCGTTGACGATGTAGAACCAGGCCGTGCGCGCTGGCGCCACCGCCCACGGCACCCCCATGTCGGAGGCGAGGATCGCGGTGCGCACCGCGTGGAAGGAGCTCGTCACCAGCAGTACCTGCGGGTCGACCATGCCTCGCTCGGCCAGGAGGTCACGGGTGCAGGCGATATTCGTGCGGGTCGTCGTCGAACGGTCCTCCAGGAGGATCCGCTCGGACGGGACGCCGCGGGCGATCGCGTAGTCGGCCATGGCGCGCGCCTCGCTGACCGGCTCGTCGGGACCCTGCCCACCGCTCATGACCAGCAGCGGCACTCCGGGGCGCAAGGCGTCCTCATCGCGCCAGGCATCGATGCCTCCCTTGATCCGTGAGCCCAGCAGCGGCCCGACCTTCCCGTTGATGAGCCCGGCGCCATGGACCACGACGACGTCGGGGTGCGGCATGGCCCGACGCCCGCCCCAGATCCGCTGAACCACCGTCTGGCCTAAGAAGATGAGGAGGAAGACGCCCAGATAGGCGCAGGCGCAGAACATGAGTGCGGCGAGCAAGAGGGCCCAGGGGTTGACGGTGGCCACCAGGGCGAGGGCGGCCACCGGCGTGGCGATGAGCCCCAGGCCGGCCGCCAGGCACAGCAGGTTGCTCAGGCGCCGGCCCTCGCGGCGGATGAGGACGACGCCGTTGAACATGAGCAGGAACGGCATGAGGGCGATGAGCAGGAAGAAGGCGACGCCGCCCAGTCCCACCGGGATCGTGAGGGCGGGGATGAGAGAGGCGAGATGGAGCAGTGCTCTTACCGTGGAGCCGGCCAGGAGCAGGAACAGGATTCCGTTGCGCAGCCGGCGATTGTCGCGGCGCCGTGAGAGCTTGAGGAGCCCCCACCACAGCGCCAGGGCGGCGACGTCGATCAGTGGGGTGAAGAGGAACCAGGGGGTGCTCATTGGGGGTGGGTTCCTCTCGTGGTGCAGGGGCGTTGGGTTTTTCTTGGATGCGGGGGAGGCGGGCTCTTCCCGGCATGGCGCGGGGTGGTGGGTACCGACGAGCCAGCGCTCATCATAGGTCCGGAGCCGGCAGATGCCGCCTTGCGCTTATGCGATCAGGTTAGGAGGCGGCGTCGAGTAAGCGGGAGCGTCTTTGGAACGATTTGTGGGTGCCGCCCCTCCGCCCTTCGGACGACGGCGCCGAGTCCGGTTCCTCCCTAGGGGGAGGTCGCCGAGACCGCTCGCGCGGGAAGCTCACGCCACGATCTAACGCACGGGCCTGCCCGGGTGGGCGCGGTCATAATCGGCCTGAGCGTGGGCGATGTCCTCCCGGTGCGTCAGCGACCAGTCGGCGAGGGCTCTCAGCAGATGCGTCAGACTCGCCCCCATCTCGGTGAGCCGGTAGTCGACCTGGGCGGGAACCGTGGGGTAGACCGTGCGGCGCACCAGTCCGTCACGTTCGAGCCGGCGCACGGTCAAGGTGAGCATGCGCTGGGAAACCCCACCGACGGCGCGCTGCAGCTGCCGGAAGCGCAGTGGACCGCGCATCAACTCCACGATCACCAGCAGGGACCACTTGTCTCCCAGCCGGTCGTGGACCGCTCGGACGCCAGGATCCTCGCGGTGCGCCCGGCTGCAGCGCTCCAGAGGCTCCGGATCGGGGCCTTCAGTGGTCACATCGCTGTGTGTCGGTGACAAGAAACTGCCTCCTTGTGGGTGCGTGCACGATGCCTCAGGCTCATGCGCGAAAGGCCCGCTGGCTGCGGGAGCCGGATGCCGGAGCGCGGTTGAGTCTGAAGGAGCCTACTCATGATCATGGTGACCGGTGCGAGCGGACGGTTGTCCTCAGCCGTCCTGGCGGAGCTGCGCGCTCGCGGCGTTCCGGCGGTGGGCGGCAGCCGCACGCCGTCGGCGGGGCAACGGCATGTCGACTTCAGCGCCCCGGACAGCCTGGACTTCAACGGCGTCGACACCCTGCTGCTGGTGTCCGCCGGTGCGCAGGAGGACGATCGGCAGATCGCCTTCAACCGCGCCGCTGTTGAGGTCGCGGAGCGCGACGGCGTCTCTCACCTCGTCTACACGAGCCTCACTGGCGCGGGCGACCACCTATCGATGGCGCTGCCGCACCGAGTCACTGAGCGAATCATTATGGCCAGCGGTATGACATGGACCATTCTGCGCAACGGCGTCTACGCCGAGATTCTCGCGGCCCCACTGTCGTGGGAGAAGCAAGGGGAAGCGCTGAGAATCGTGTCCCCGCTGGGAGACGGAGCCGTCGCCGCAGTGGTGCGACGAGACCTGGCCCGCGCGGCCGCCTCGGTCCTCAGAGACCCGGGCGGGCACGAGGGGAGGGTTTACGAGCTGGTGGGAAATCGTACGGTGTCCGTCGCCGACGTCGCAGGTCGCCTGGGCTGGGAGGTGAGGGACATTAGCCTGGGCGACTACCGGCAGCTGCTCGCCGGGGGTGGGATGCCGGCCTTCCGCCTGCCCTTGATGCTCTCGATCGCCAGCGTCATCAGGCACGGCTTCCTGGCCGGAACGGGTGGCGACCTCCCCCGTCTGCTGGACGGGGATCCCATGGATCCGCTCTCTGCGGCGGTCAAGGCCGTCGTCGGACACCGCTCGGGTCCAGAAATTGAAGAGAACTGAAATTATCAGACATTCAGTTCTTCTGTTTCGGAGTGGTTGAATGAGATTTGGTATCGATTTCAGTGATGGGGGAGCTTCTGGGGTGTGCGCTCATGAGTGCGAACTATGATGGAGGCACCCAAGAGGTCCTTTTAGTATCAATGGAGAACCGCTGCGATGTCCTATCAAAGTGTTGAGACCTATGCGCGTCGTGGGTGTGTCGGCTGCTGCCACTGCGAGGGTGGCTCTCGCAATATCATCAGAACTGCAATCCTATGGATGATTGGCTTATTTACATGTGGCTTCGGACTCTTGGTCATTCCTTTCTTTAGGAAGTGCGTCTATTGTGGACATGGCACGTTTCTGAATGGCCACAATCCACATATCGGAAGGTAAGTCCGATTCGAGGTGAAACTCCGGCCGGAGTTGACGCTGAACCATGACCTCCGGGCCTCTGCGTGAAAACCGGAAGGGGCCAGGAGGGAGAAGGTGAGGCCTGCCCCGGGGCGAGAGTGCCCGGCTTCGCCGCCATAATCCCGCGGAGTCGATCCCGCCGGCAGCCCGGTGTCCACAGCGCTGACATCAACGTCCCCGCCGTCAAACCGTTCCTCGAGGATCGTTGGAATGCTGCGGTTTCTCCTCGACGTGCGGCACCGGTGCGGGGTTGATGTCAGCACTATGGACACCGACGCCCTGTTAGGCCTCGTCCATCGGCCCACCGTCACTTCCAGGGCAACTGTCCCACCCTGGAATCTTGTCTGAGCGAGAGTCTCTGACGTGAGCAGACAAAACAGACTGCTGCTCCCGCGCGGTCGTGCCTTAGGTCGCGCGTTCGGGGGTTAAGGGTACGAACCGGCGATCTGCGCTACGACCTTGCGGGCGGAGTCTTCCTCGGTCAGGGGCTGATGCCCGTGAGGCGCGAAACCGGCGCAGGAGTGCGGAGTTGGTGCCGGTGGACGGGGTCGAACTACAGTTGGCCTGCAACGACAGGGGAGCGCCCCGTCATCGGCCCGGCCGCGACTGGCCGACGGGCCGATGACGACGGCGCTGAGAGTGCGGAAGCCCGCAGACCCTCGAACCTGCTCCGGTTAGCACCGGCGAAGGAAGTCGAGTCCATCTCCCCGGTGCGCCGCAGATGGCGTCCGGGCCCTCCGGAGACCATCCAGGAGGCACACATGACCACCCAGCCCATCCACCGCCCCGCCCGCCCCCGCCCGGCCCTCAGCCGCCGCGCCCTGCTCGCCGGAACCGCCGCCGGCGCCGTCGGCCTGAGCCTGGCCGCCTGCGGCAAGGGTAAGAAAGCCGACTCCAAGACCGTCACCGTCGTCACCCACGACTCCTTCCACGTCTCGGACGACCTCATGAAGGCCTTCACATCCGAGACCGGCTACACCCTCAAGGTCGCCACCTCCGGGGACGCCGGCGCGCTGGTCAACAAGCTCGTCCTGACCAAGGACGCGCCCCTGGGCGACGCCGTCTTCGGCATCGACAACACCTACGCCACCCGCGCCCTCGATCAGGGCATCATCGACACCTCCGCCACCGTCACCCTGCCCAAGGGCGCCGAGAGTTACGTCGTTGCCGACACCCCGGCCCTCGCGCCCATCGACGTCGGCGACGTCTGCCTCAACATCGACACCGGCTACTTCTCCGGCAAGGGCCTCAAGCCCCCGGCCACCTTCGAGGACCTCACCAGGCCCGAGTACAAGGGCCTGCTCGTGGCCATCAACCCCACGAACTCCTCGCCCGGCATGGCCTGGCTGCTGGCCACCATCGGCCACTTCGGTGCAGGCTCCTTCGCCGACTACTGGAAGCAGCTCGCCGCGGGCGGCGCCCGGATCGCCGAGGACTGGACCACCGCCTATGAGACCGACTTCTCCGCCGGCGGCAAGGGCACCTACCCCATCGTCGTCTCCTACGCCTCCTCGCCCTCCTTCACGGTCTCCGATGACGGCGCCTCCAGCTCCACCTCCGCCCTGCTGGACACGGCCTTCCGCCAGGTCGAGTACGCCGGGGTCCTCAAGGGCGCCGCCAACCCCGAGGGCGGCAAGGCCTTCGTGACGTGGATGCTCTCCAAGGCCGTCCAGGAGGACATCCCCGGCCAGATGTACATGTACCCGGTCCTGTCCGACGCCGCCCTGCCCGAGGCGCTCACGAAGTTCGGGCCACTGTCGAAGGCGCCGGTGAAGGTCGACCCCAAGGAGATCACCGCCCACCGCGAGGAGTGGCTCAATACCTGGACGGGGGCCGTCGGCAAGTGACCGTGCCGCGCGAGGAGACTCCAGGGGCCGACGTCGCCGCACGAGCCGACGCCGAAGCCTCCCGTTCCGCGAGGGCGGCCGCCGGAAGGACCGACGTCGCTCCCAGTGGCCCCCGGCCGGGCTGGGGCGAGCGGGCCGGCTGGACCCTGGCCGTCGCCGGGCCGTTGGCCTTCCTGACAGTCTTCTTCGCCTGGCCCGTGGTCACCCTCGTGGGCCGCGGCCTCGCGCCGGACGGCGCCCTCGACCTCAGCGGCTTCGGCGAGGTCCTGGCCCGCGAGCGCACCTGGCGGATCCTCACGCAGACCCTCACCCAGGCGACGCTCGGTACGGCCGTGTGCGTGGCCCTCGGCATGCCCGGGGCCCTCGTGCTCTACCGGCGCAGCTTCCCCGGCCGCGACCTGCTGCGCGGTGTGGTGACCGTGCCCTTCGTGCTGCCGAGCGTTGTCGTTGGCGTCGCCTTCCACGCCCTGGTCACCCGCGGCGGGCCCCTGGAGGCCCTGGGCCTGGACGGGACGCTGACCGCGGTCGTGGCCGCGCTGGCCTTCTTCAACTACGGGCTCGTCGTGCGCACCGTGGGCACCATGTGGTCGCGGCTCGACCCGCGCGCCGTGGAGGCCGCCCGGGCGCTCGGAGCCTCGCCGATGAGGGCCTTCGCCACCGTCACCCTGCCCGCGCTGGCGCCCGCCATCGCCTCGGCAGCCTCCCTGACCTTCCTGTTCTGCGCCACCGCCTACGGGGTGGTGCTCGTGCTCGGCGGGGTGGGGATCGGAACCATCGAGACCGAGATCTACCGGCTGACCACCCAGTACCTCGATCTGAGGGGTGCCGCGGTCCTGTCCGTCGTCCAGCTCGGTGTCATCGCGTTGGCGCTGTGGGTGGCCGAGCGGGCTCGCGCTGCCACCCAGACGCGTCTGCGGCTGCGCACTGAGGCGCCCACCTCGCGGCTGCGGGCAGCCGATGCTCCTGCGCTCGCGGTCACCGCCGTCACGGTCGTGGGGCTGCTGGTGGCACCGATGGCGGTGCTGGTGATGCGCTCCCTGCAGCGCGACGGCGCCTGGACGCTGGCGAACTACACCGACCTGGGCACGACCGGCGGGCGCAGCGCCCTGCTCGTGACCGTGTGGGAGGCGGCCGCGAACTCGGTGTCCGTGGCCGTGGCGGCCGCGGCCATCGCCCTGACCCTGGGGGTGGCCGTGTGTCTGGTCGTCTCGCGCCGACCCCGCAGCCGGGCGCTCGCCCGGGTCATCACCGGGCTCGACGCCGCCTTCATGCTGCCGCTGGGCGTCTCCGCCGTGACGGTCGGCTTCGGTTTCCTCATCACCCTGGCGCGCCCGCCGCTGGCCCTGACCCGCTCCTGGTGGATCCTGCCGCTGGCGCAGGCGGTGGTAGCCGTGCCGCTCGTGGTGCGCACCCTGCTGCCGGCGCTGCGCGCCATCGACCCGCGTCAGCGCGAGGCCGCGGCCGCCCTGGGGGCCGGGCCCGGTCGGGTGCTGCTGACCGTGGACGGTCCCCAGCTGCTGCGCGCCGGCGGACTGGCGGCCGGTTTCGCCCTGGCGACGTCGTTGGGGGAGTTCGGGGCGACATCGTTCCTGGCCCGGCCCCAGGAGCCGACCCTGCCGGTGGTCGTCTACCGGCTCATCGGCAGCCCCGGCTCCCAGAACCAGGGGATGGCGCTGGCCGGTGGCGTGGTCCTGGCGGTGGGCAGCGCTGTCGTCATGCTCGGCTGCGAGTGGCTCCAGACCCGGCTCGGCCCCGGACGGGGTGGGAGCGCGGGAACCGGTGGGCAAGCGGCGGGCGAAGACAACGAGACGGTCCGGTCGCGCGGGCCCAGGACGAACGGAGGCGAGCGGCCATGAGCCCGAGCACCAGCGATACCAATGCTCCTGCGGGCCTGTCGGTGCGCGGGCTCGCCGTGGCCTACGGGGACCTGCGCGCCGTCGACGGCGTCGACCTGGACGTGGCCGCCGGAGAGATCGTCGCCCTCCTGGGGGCCTCCGGCTCGGGGAAGTCCTCCCTGCTGCGGGCGGTGGCCGGCTTGGAGGACGTGGCCGACGGCGACGTCGCCTGGGACGGGCGAAGCATGGTGCGTGTGCCCGTTCACAGGCGAGGCTTCGGCCTCATGTTCCAGGACGGCCAGCTCTTCGAGCACCGCGACGTCCGCGGCAATATCGCCTACGGGCTCACCGGCCTGCCGCGCGCCCGGCGGGGTGAACGGGTGCGCGAGATGCTCGAGCTCGTCGGCCTGCCCGGCTTCGAGCAGCGGCGGGTGACCACCCTGTCCGGCGGGCAGGCCCAGCGGGTGGCCCTGGCCAGGGCGCTGGCCCCGGCGCCGAGGCTGCTGCTGCTCGACGAGCCCCTGTCCGCCCTGGACCGGGCCCTGCGCGAGCAATTGGCCACCGACGTGCGCGCCATCCTGCGTGAGGGCGGCACCACGGCGCTCTACGTCACCCATGACCAGGACGAGGCCATGACCGTGGCCGACCGGGTCGGTGTCATGGAGTCCGGCCGGCTCCTGCGCCTGGACACCCCCCAGCGCCTGTGGACCGACCCCGGAAGCAGCAAAGTGGCGCGGTTCCTGGGATTCGACGTCGTCGGTGACCTCGCCCTCGCACCCGGTGCGCTGCGCGTCGTGGGAGGGGACGTGGGGCAGTCGGAGGAGCGGGGCGGACCTGCGGAGACGTGGTTGTCGGCCACCGTCCTGGCCTCGCGACTGCGCCGTGGCCAGTGGGAGGCCGAGGTCGAGGTCGACCCCGAGCAATCTGTCGAACTGGCCGAAGAAGCTGGCGCTGGAGTAGGTGCCACTGCTGATCGTGAACCGGCCCGCGCTACCGCTATGGCCCAGCGCCCCCACGCTCCCGGCGAGTGCGTCACCCTGAGCCTCGACCCCGCTCGCACCGCCCGACTGTAAAACACCGGGCCCCGTCGTCGGGGTCGTAAGACCGTGACCTCTACGAGCGCCCCGGCCATCACCGACGCCGAGATGGTCACCGTGGTGGTGATGCGGGCCCTGACGGGGCTCACTGGCGAAGGAGGGGGAGGGACTTTGCGCTGCCCGCACGTACCTGCGAGGCGTGTTTCCCCTTGTTCCAGGCTGGTTCGGATGCAATGGGTGGCTGTGAGTGCTGGCCGGCTCTGTGGGTTGGCTCGCGGTCGTGCTGGTCGTGATCACCATGCATATTGGTTGTCATATCCAGTAGGGGTCGCGAATCTCGGGTTTCAAGAGGCCGTTCATAAGTCCTCCACGAGCGACGATTGTTGGTTATGGTGTGAGCGGTCGGTCCGCTTCGGCGGCCGTGACTCGATAGCAACGGGGCAGTTTTCGCTGTGACAAGGAAGGGCGGGGACGTGCGCTCCTCGGCGACCGGCCTGACGGGTGCCGGGCTGTCTGGCAAGGCCTCAACGGCGGCGGATGCGGTCTCCCAAGCCCGAACGACCTTCGCCAACCGTCTGACGAATCACTCCAACGGGATCTACAACGCCACCAACCAGTTCAAGGCGGCCGACGGTGCAGCGGCCTGCACCCCCAAGAGCGGCCGCAGTTGAGCCGCGTCAGACACTAGTTGTCTACAGTTCCGACGAATGCTGGAGCACCCCAAAATTTCTTGGAGGTATATCTTGCACAACAAAGCAACTGAAGAGCTGGATTCAAACGACTCGACTTCAACCCCTCAGGGTGACGGCGCACTTTCGCCTGCCTCTAGCGGTATTTTCGTTGAGGACGAGCAGAGTGAAGCACCTCGAAGTAATACGCTTTCCATCGTCCCCGACGATAAACGAATTCGTGACTTCCTTAAAAAGGGGCATGTGATGCTGGCTGTAGTGCTGGTGGTGGTCGGTGGGTTCCTCTACTGGATTGCAGCCAGCCTGGACCCAGATATTGGTATCAGCGGCCTGCGAGCCAGAACCGTGGCCCGCTCGGCAGCCCACCACCTCTCATCAAGCCCCGAGGTGATATCCGCCAAGGTCTCCTACGCCTACGCCGCCTCCGGCTACGGCCCCATCGCACAGGTCAAGGCCCGTCTCAAGGACGAAACCAGCGTAGACCAGGCCGCCGAGCTCCTGGCCTCCACCCATCAGAAGGCCGACACCAGCCAGGTACCACTCAGCGCCACCTTGTCCTGGAAGCTCAACGGCAGCGACATCACGGTCAACTTCAGCTGCGATGACAGCCCTGACAACATCCGCGCCACCACCCAACGAGAGCTGACCCTAGTGGGCAAGGCCAAGTCCGTCACCCGAGGCGAACCTGACGGCTCCATCCACGCCGACTATGGAACAGTCGACGCCGTTCCCACGTCTATCACAGAGCCAACCAGCCCCGACTCCTACAAGACATTCACCCTCAACAACTGGAACGTCACCTACTCCCCCACCCAAGACGGCTCCTACTCCAACCCACCTATCACCGACCTCATCGCCGCCGCCAAACAGGCCGGCCCCACCGGCACCATCGAGCTCAGCGGTAACACCCTGTCCGTCACCGGCCTAGTCACCGACGAGCGCAAAGGCCTCACCCCCGAGGCAGCCGCCCCCGCCGTCCACGCCGTCAACAACTGCCAAGCCGCAGGACTCACCACACTCCAGCTCGCCGCCAGCGCACAGAAGGACTCCTCCTCCCGCTACGCGCAAGGCCCGTGGACAGCCTTCGTATGCAACAACAACGCCTGGACACCCCACGATGGCGGCAACACCGGCCTAGACGAAGCCGCCATCCTCAACAAAGCCGCAGAACTCTAGACGCCCCACCACCCCGCCTTCACCTCTGCGCCGTCGGACCGAACACCCCCACCACCACGACGGATCAGGGAGAATACGTCCGACAAGTAGGGAGAAGGTACTGATGGCGGATGAGCAGATCAAACCTGGGCAGAGCGGGGAGGGTGGTCAGGACAAGTCGGCCGTCGGCTCGGACGGCACCGCCCTCGCCGACTTCAGAGCCGCGCTGTCCGGCAGGTCGGCGGGGTGGTGGGCCATCCGGGTCGTGGTGGTCGTCGTGGTGGTGGCGGTTGTCGGGTTGATGTACCTGGTCAGCATCACCCTCAACCCCGACAGCGGACCGGAGGGATTCAAGGTCCGACGCATCGCAAGTGCGGCGAACAAGCACCTGTCCAAGGATCCCAACGTCGTCTCGGTCGCCGTCATCGAGGCCTCGGCCGATATCGGCGGCACCGAGGCCGACCTGGACGTGCGCCTCAAGGACGACACCAGCGCTGATGCGGTGGCGGACCTGCTGGCCTCCACCCATGATGCCGCCTTCGGCAAGAACAGCCCCGACACCAACATCAACCTCTACGTCACCCTGTCCTGGACACTGCACGGCACCAGCATCAAGACCACCTACGACTGTGCCGGCCGTCCAGACCTACTACGCACCGCCGGACAGGACCTGACCACCGCAGGTGAAGCCAAAACCATCGACAACACCACCAGCCATCTGGGAATCGACTACGGGCAGGTCACCGCGATCCCCACCTCCTTCCCGCAACCAGGCACCCCTGAATCCTCCAAGTCCTTCACCTTGAACGGCTGGAAGGTCACCTCCACCAGCAACCAGCACGGGCAGTTCCCCACCACCGTCTCCTTCGAGCAGGTCATCGCCGCCGCCAAACAGGCCGGCCCAACCGGCAGCATCGACCTCACCAGCGACACCCTGTCCGTCACCGGCCTGGTCACCGACGAGCGCAAAGGTCTCACCCCCGAGGCAGCAGCACCCGTCGTCCACGCCGTCGCCGACTGCCAAGCCGCAGGACTGACCACACTCCAGCTCAACGGCAAGCTGCAGAAAGGCCTCTCCAGCGACAACGACTACTGGCTGACCTTCACCTGCAACAACGGCACCTGGACACCCCACGATGACGGCAGCACCGGCCAAGACGAAGCCACCATCCTCAACAAAGCCGCCGAGCTCTAGACAAGCCCACCACCGGCACCACCTCTGCGCGTGCGCCTGCGTCCGCCGCTTGAGCCCCAACGCCGCTGTCGTACCTTATGGCGCGCGTTCGAGGGGTAGAGGGTACGAACGCGCTACCCTACGAACGCGCGGGGACGGCGGTTCCTGGGACGAGTGGTGTCCGATCGTGTCGCAGTGCCGTTGTAATCTGCGCTCGTCGGCCGGAGCAATCCGCATCCCCTGCCCGCATCGGCCGTCCACCGGCGGTCATCGGCGTCCCCATCGACAGGCCTGCGGTGCGGGGCGCTCGGGTTGGCCCAACCGATTCGGGTGAGCGGGTCGACGCACATCCCTACACCACCCATGAATCGCCCATGATCCCCATGAACTCCGACAAACTCACCGTTTCCAGGGCCCCCAAACAGGTCCGGGACTGGCAGAAGAGCCTGCTCGACCTCTCCCTGCGCAATCCCCTCATTAATCGCACCTCCCGCCACGCAGTGGAGCTGCGCGTCCCACCGGCGTTCATCGGCGAGTTCGAGGACCTTGTCAATGACAAGGAATACATCGCCCTCGCCGCGGGACGACACCGGCCCGCGAAGCTGTCCGACGAGGGCCTTCAGCAGGAGCAGACCCGCGCGGTCTCGCTCCTGAAGGAACGAACCGTCGAGGTCGAGCTGGCGTCCACCGAGCGCGTGCAGCGCCTCCAGGCCCTGGCTACCAGCGCCCGTACCGCTGTTGAGGAAACCGGCGCCAACAACCTCTACCTGGCCATCGGGACCCTGCACTGGGAGTCCGACGGCAGCCGCCTGCACTCCCCGCTCATCCTCATCCCGGTCAACCTCGAGCGCACCGGGGATGACTTCAGGCTCATCCTGGACGAGACGGGCGCCTCCACGCCCAACTATTCCTTCCTCGACCGCTTCGCGCGGGACACCGGCATCGAGCTGACCGAGCTGAGGACTCCGCGGCTCGATGAGCACGGCATCGACCTGCGGGCCACTCTCGACGGCGTGCGCGACCGCCTGCGGCGCGCCGGCTGGGACGACGTCGTCACCGCCACAGTCCACCTGGGACTGTTCCGCTTCTCCACCTACCGGATGTGGAAGGACCTCGAGGACCACTGGCCGACAATCGCCGCCAACCCGCTCGTCGCCCACCTCATGTCGGGAGGGCGCCAGGACTTCGTGGACCCGGCCGGCCCGGCCGATAGGGGCCTCGACATCGACGAGGCGACCCAGAACCTGCCCCTGGCCGCGGACTCCACACAGGTCCGGATCGTGGCCGACGCCGTCGCCGGACGCAGCCTCGTCGTCGAGGGGCCACCCGGAACGGGCAAGTCCCAAACCGTCTCCAACCTCATCTTCCGGGCCCTGGCCACGGGGCGGACCATCATGTTCGTCGCTGAGAAGAAGTCCGCCCTCGACGTCGTCGCCCGCCGCCTGCGCGAGGAGACCGGCATCGGGGACCTGCTGCTCAACCTGCACGACAACGGCATGAAGCCCACCGAGGTCCGCCGGGCTCTGCGCCGCGCCCTGGCCCTGCGGCGAGGAGAGTCCGGGGACGGCGTAGACGTCGGCACCGGTAAGGCGGCCGGCCGCTCCACCCCGGCTGCGCTGCGCACCGAGCTGGCCAGGATCCGCGCCGAGCTCGACGCCTACCGCCGCGGCCTGTATGAGCCGGCACCGGGTGGTCCGTCCTACAGCGGAGCCCGAGAGGTACTCGCCCAGATCCGGGACTCCGGAGAATCCGGGGACTCCGCGAACTCTGCCGCCGTCCAGGTCGCCCTGGAGGAGCGGGCCCGCGCCACCGGTTTGGACAGTTTCGACGCCGCCGCCCACAACCGGCTCATCGAGCGCTACCGCAGCGCCCTGGACGAGCTGCGGGCGGCCCTGACACCTGAGCTGGTCGACGTCGTCCTGGCCCACCGAGACCGAGTCCTGCAGGGGGCCGCCGCCCGTGCCGAAGCGCTGCGTAACGAGCTCAACCGCCGTCGCAGCGCCATGAGCGTGCGCGAGCTGATGGACACCTACGGCGACCTCATCACCGCCCTGACTCCCTGCCTGCTCGTCTCGCCCGACTCGGTGGCGCGGTTCTTCCCGGCCGACCGCCGCTACGTGGACATCGTTGTCTTCGATGAGGCCTCCCAGATCCGGGTGGCCGACGCCGTGGGTGCCATGGGGCGCGGCCGCAGCGTGGTCGTGGTCGGCGACCCCAAGCAGATGCCACCTACTCTCGGTGCAGGAGAGACACGAGGGGAGCAGGCACCTGAGGGCGACTCCATCCTCACCCGTTGCCTGGACAGTGGTCTGCTTCAGCGCCGTCTCACCTGGCACTACCGCAGCCGCGACGAGTCCCTTGTCGCCTTCTCCAACCGCCACTACTACGGCGGCCGGCTGCTCACCTTCCCGAGCCCGCTGACGATTGTCCCCGGATCCGACGCCGCCCCCGGCGGCCACGGCATCTCGCTGCGGCGGGTCCGCGGCCGCTACTTCCGTCCCGAGGATCGCGCCCGTCACCCCCACGTCCAGCCGAACACCAACCCCCTTGAGGCCAAACGCGTGGTGGACGAGGTGCTCCGGTACGTCGAGGCCTCCCCCGACCGACTTCCCTCACTGGGCGTCATCACCTTCAACGATCGCCAGCGCGACCTCATCGAGAACAGCCTGCGCGAGATCGCCTCGCCCCGGGTCATCGAGGCCCTCGACGCCCGTGACGGCCTGTTCGTCAGGAACCTGGAGAATGTCCAGGGCGAGGAGCGCGACACGATCCTGTTCTCGGCGACCTTTGCCGCCAACGCGCAGGGCGACCTGCCACTGAACTTCGGGGTTCTCAACCACGCCGGCGGCGAGCGCCGCCTCAACGTGGCCATCACCCGGGCCCGCAGGCAGATCATCGTCTTCACCAGCTTCGACCCCCAGGACCTGCACGCCGAGCGCACCGCCCACCGAGGAGTCAAGGATCTGCGCGCCTACCTTCACCAGGCTGCCGAGGGGCGGGCCCCACGGGCCCTGCCCGCCTCGCAGAGCCCGCTCAGCTGGCACCGCCGCGAGATCGCTGAGGCGCTAGAGGCGGCCGGGCTCACGGTCCGTACCGGCGTCGGCCACTCCACCTTCGAGATCGACCTCGTCCTGGCACGCGCCGACCAGCCGGACCGCCCCGCCGTGGCCATCCTGCTCGACGGGCCGCAGTGGAACAAGCGGGAGGGTGTCGTCGAACGCGACCTGCTGCCGGTTGACGTCCTGCGCACCATGGGCTGGCAGCGGGTCGAGCGGGTCTGGATGCCCGAGTGGCTGGCGGACCGGCAGGCCGTCGTCGCCCGACTCGTCAAGGCGGCCGGCGGTCACTGGGCGCAGCAGACGCCGTCGACCACCGTGCTCGAGTCGGGGCGGACTGGCCGTGCCGAGGACGCTGCGTCGCTGACCGACGACGACTCGAAGCCTGGTGCCTGGGGCGCCGCCGACTTGGGCGAAGAGGCGCTGGTGCCTGCCTCCGGCCCGCGTGCCCCGGGCGAGGAGTACACGGCTTGGAGCCCGGCGGGTGTGCGCCCTCTGGAGATCCTTGACCGAGCCGGTACCGACCCTGAGGCCAAGAAGGTGCTCGTCGAGGTCGCCACCACCATCTGCCAGGTCGAGGCCCCGATCGCCAGGCACCGGCTCTACGTCAAGATCTCCCGTGCCTTCGGACTGTCGCGAACCGTCAAGTCGCGCGAGGAGTCGATCAGGACGGCCCTGGGAGAGGCCTTCGCCTACTTCGACGAGGATGGCTTCGTGTGGACCAGCCGGGAGGCCGCGCTCGCGGCTCCGACCTACCGACGCAACGCCCTGGACCATGTGGACTCCATCCAGGAGATCCACCCCCGCGAGCTGGTGGGGCTCATGGCCCAGGCTCGTGCCCGGAACCCGGAGTGGGCTTCTCGGGAGGACCTGTTCGCATGGGCGCTCAAGCGTCTGAGTGCCAAGAACCGCAGCCTCGGTGCGCGCGGGGTGTCGGAGGCCCTCACCCGGGCCCTCAAGGAGGCCGAACGCGAGCAGCCGTAGTCCCGCTAGCATGCGGAGCGCCTCGCGGCCGTACCTCATGTCTCCCGTTCGCGGGGTGAAGGGTACGACCGCGGCGACCCACCCCTCGAACGTGTGGAACCGGCTCAGGCCGACTCGGCGAAGGCCCGCCGCACGTGGTCGATGAAGAGCTCGTTCTCGGTCTGCCAGGGGTTGTGACCTGAGTGCTCGAAGTAGACCAGAGACTTACGCGGCGCCCGCAGGCGTGCGTAGTAGTCCTCCACCAGACTGGTGGGCGCGTTGTAGTCGTAGCGGCCGTGGAAGATGTGGACCGGGATCTGCTGCTCGGCCGCGGACTGGCGAAGGTCGATCGGGTAGAGCCTGCCGTAGACGGAGTCGAAGGTCCGGTACAGGCCCCAGAAGAAGGCCACCTTGTCGAGCAGGCCGTACTCGACCCCGTAGGGGCCGTCCATGGTGGAGAAGGTGGCGCCACGGAGCTGTCCGGTACGCGCCGACGTCCCATACAGCGGGGAGAGGTAGGCGTTCGTCTTGAGGGCGATGCCCGACTCGTAGGGTGGCGGTCCCTGCTCTTCGAGCTTGTCGACCAGCTTCTTGTTCCCGGTCCTGCGGGCGTCCTCAAGAGCCATCTGGTAGTCGATCCTCTCGGTCTCGAGGAAGTCGACCATCTGACCCGTGCCGATGAAGGCCCGGTAGTGCTCCGGGTGCTCGCGCGCCATCATGAGTCCCAGTGCCGAGCCCCACGACTCGCCCATGAGGTAGATGTGGTCCTGACCGAACTCGCGCCTGAGGATCTCGGTGACTGCGGCGCCGTCGGCGAGGTAGGTCTCGAGAGTGATGTCCGCGGGGTTGATCGCGCTGTAGGACTTTGCCGCCCCCGGCTGCTCCCAGGTGACGACGACGTAGTCGCGCTCCAGGTCGGCGAAACAGTGGCGGGCGGTCACCAGCTGTGAGCCTCCGGGCCCGCCGGAGAGGAACAGCAGGACGGGCTTGCTTCGGTCCCGGCCGCGCAGGGACAGCCACTCCGTGCGGCCGTTGACGGTGACGGGGCGCAGCTCCGAGATCGGGTCGGGCCCCTCGACGGCAGGCGTGAAAGCAGTGACTTGCGACAGCACCACCATGAGGATGAGGAGGGCACCGGTCAGCAGTGAGATCTGCAGTGAGATGGCAGCCGCCGCGGCTGGGCGGTGCAGAAACGCTGTGACGACGCGGATGACCAGCGCCGAGAGGAGGCCCCCGAGCGTCACCACCGTGAGCGCGACCGCCCCGTAGACCTCGCCCCGTGGGTCCTGGATGCGAAGTACGTGCTGGCGCAGCCAGACGTAGTAGACGATGAGGCCGATGGCCAGGACTGACCAGATGATCAGCGCCGTCTTGACATGGGGCATGACAACCGTGCTCTGAGGGGCTGACGACAGTGTCGGAAGAAGGCCGGTAGGAGGACAGGTGTCTGAAGGTCGACTGGCACCTGCGGGCGGACGATATCAACCTATCGGCCTGGGTAGGGAGGCACAACCGCTCTCGGCCACCAGCCGCCCCGTCCGATCTCTTGGTAACGGAGAGATCACGAATGGCGTCATGGCCAGTGCTTTCACGCCAGCACCAACACTATGATCCTTGTCACTTCGTGGCGCTTCCTGAGTTGCTCCGGCCTGAGCGGAGCTCCGACTTTTCTCCGGCTTACCGCCGCCGTTGTAGACAGCCGAGAAGCCATATCGTCGGAGGAATGGCAAGGGGGAGTCCTGCCCAGATTTCGAGCCTCGCGATTTCAAAAGATCACGATCAGGTCGCAGTTGAAGTCTCCAGTTGAGTAGCATCCACAGTGCTGGCAGCCGTGGGCGCCTCTGCGCTGGGCTCGTGCGTCGGCGTTGTCGCCGGCCCCGGGGTCGCGTGTCTCCCTCCTCGGCAATCGGCGCCTTCCTCAGTGATAATCCCGATCCTCCACCGCAAGGAGCCTGACATGTCCGCCTACGTCCGCTACTACCGGCGGCTTCAGGCACTCACTCAGCGCCTGAGCACCTACCTGGACCGGTTGGAGGCCCGTGCCCGGGAGTTCGGCGTCAGCTCAGCCCGCACCGCGATGGAAATGCAGATCACCGATCCGGCCTCCGTCTCCGCCTTCCGCTCGGAGGTCGAGGCCCAGATCATGTTCCTGCACACCAAGGCCCAGCGGGTCTTCGCCAAGCACTTCGCCCCCTTCCTGGACATCGATGCCGACCTGTCCATCGAGGAGGATCGCCAGCTCTCCGCCCGCCTTCAGGATGCGGCCAACCTCGTGGCCGGCTTCGAGGTGCGCCTGCGCAACATCATCGAGGAGGTCTTCGCACCCGGCCGTGCCGAGCAGGCCCGCGAGGAGTGGAACCGGGCCATGACCGACTGGCGCCAGGCCCAGTTCTCCTTCACCTGCGACAAGTGCGGCGACCCGGTGCCGCTGCCCGAGCTTTACCACATGCCGGTGTTCATCACCTGTCCGCGCTGCAAGTCGCGCGTGGCCTTCCAACCCACCGAGGCCATGGTGGCCGCGCCCACCTGGGCAAAGGAGGTCGCCAAGACCACCTGCTACGCCGAGTGGCAGAAGTCGGAGTCGGAGCAGTCCGCCGAGGAGGGCGTGGGCCTGGCCTTCTTCTACTACGTCGACTACGCCATCGCCCACCACCTCATGATGAACCGCCTGCTGCCCTTCTACGTGCGCTCTGAGGGCGGCCAGGAGGCCCTGCGCCGCGACGTGCGCAACGCGCTGGAGACGCGCACCCACCAGCTGCGCCCCGACGAGGTCTCCCCTCAGTACCACGCCATGGAGTACGTCAACTTCATGGGCGGCCTGGGCCGCTCGGCCCAGATCCTGGGCCAGGAGGGCCTCGAGGACCGCCGCGAGCTCATCCTGCAGACGGTGCGCGACATCATGCGCCCCGACGAGCCGCTGGCGCGCTCCATCCTGGACGGCACCTTCACCGAGGAGCTGTGGAGCCAGCAGGCCCGCGCCGCCGACCAGCTCTCCTGCGAGGTGCCCCGCTAGCGTCCCCATCCCGCCGCCCGCTCGGCCTGGCCCGCCGGTACTGCGGACGCGGCCCGAGCCCGACGGCGCGCCCCGCGTCTTCCTTCGCGGATCCCGTCGGCTCACCATCTCTTCACTCCCTACGCGGCCCAAAGCCGCTCGACTCCCGAAAGGACCACCATGGTCGGCTTCCGCAAGAAGTCCCAGGACAGCACCTCCGCCGCCCGATCGGCTGGACGAGGAGGCGTCGGCGCCTCGGGCGCACCGCAGCGCTCCCGTGCCTCGCGCACCGAGCCTGTTGCTCGCGCCGGGAAGGGGAGGCGCACGTCGGCCGCCGGTCGCCGGAGCTACAAGACGTCCGAGCAGATGGACTCGCGCTGCCTGACTCTGGCCGAGTCGGCCTCCGGGGTGCTGGGCCGCTCCCTGGACCAGGCGCTGGGCCGCCTCCCGGACGGTCCCGACGCCCCCGCAGCCGCAGGCGGCCCGGCGGGTTCTGCTACGGCGAGCCGGCCCGACGCCGTCGGTGCTCCGGGCTCGACTAGGGGAAAAGGGGCTTCTCCGGGTAGCGTGCGCAGCGCACAGACCGGAACCGGCCAGGTCGACACGGTCGCTGACATCGCAGCCGATATCGAGTTCTGAGTCCGGCTCGCGCGTCGGTATCGGCGGGCCGCCGGCCGGTGTCACAGTCGTGTCAATTCCTATCAGACCTGCAACAACCCAGCATCGGGAAGGAGGCGAACCCGCCCATGAGCGCACAACCGGCACTGACCCTGGCCAGGGTCGAGGCCTGGCTGTCCCAGCGCGGCATCACCGCCGGCCCGGAGGAGGACGGTGCCGTCTTCATGGGCTTCCCGGGCTGCGACATCGGCATCTACCTGCATGACGAGAAGGCCGCCCTCGTCGTGGCCGGCATGTGGCGCGGGCGCCCTGCGTCCTGCCGCCTCGACGAGATGCGGGTCTTCATCGACACTCAGCACCGCGCCACCTACGGTCCGGACCTGGCCGTCACCCCCGCCCACGACCCGAGCTCGCTGCTGCTGAGCACCCAGATGGTGGCCTACGTCGGTGAGGGAATGAGCGATGCCCAGCTCGACACCTTCCTGGACATGGGCCTGGGAATGACCCGGGCCTTCTTCGCCACCGTGGAGGAGCGCTTCCCCGAGCTCGTCACCTGGGAGGAGGACTGATGGCCTGGTGGAACCAGCCGGAGGGGGCCGTGACCCCGACCGTGACCCTCAGGCGCCTGGCCGCCTGGCTCGCCGAGTGCGGCTACGGCTACGACATCGACCTGTCCGAGGGGCTGGTGCGTTCCTCGGTGGCTGGCTTCGACTACGTGCTCACGGTGGTCGACCGTCGGATTCTCGCCGTGCGCGCCCACCACGATCTCGGCGGCCCCGCCCCGAGCGCCGCGATGCTCTCGCGGGTGCGAGCCGTGGCCCAGGAGGTCTCCAGCGGCCGGCTCATTCCCGCCCTCTACACTGAGGTCGACGACGCTGGGTTGAGCCTGTGCGCCGAGGTGCTCACCAATATCGGGGCCGGGCTCGACGACGCCCAGCTCGCCGGCACCATGGACTTCATTCTCGACGGCGTCGACGAGGCTCTGCGCGAGGTCCTTGGCGTCCTCGACGACGCTGCCGGCCCGACCGGCACCGAGACCGCTGGCGAGACGACGGCGCAGGAGGCGGTTGCCGTCGCCTTGCCCGATACGACGCAGACGCCGGAGATGGCCGCCGTCGTCAGCGGCACCGGAACCGACGCGTACGAGCAGTCCCAGACAGGGGCCTATTCACGGGCCGATTCAGAGGCCGGTTCAGAGCCCGCTGCAGAAGTCGATGCGGAGCCCGACGCCGGCGTCAGGAGCGATAAGGACAGGATCGCCCTGGGTGATGCTGAAGGCGGAGCCGGGGTTGAGACAACCGACACCCCCGAGCCCGTGCTCGTGTCCTAGACCATCCGGATCCGGTGGTCTCGGCTGCACGAAACCCGTTGGAAACACTGGAGTAGTGAGAGACGTCGTCGAAGCAGACGGATCTCGAACCGGTCGGTCGGGGTACGGTGTGGGTCTCCGACATGCCCTGCGGTCGAGTTGCCCCTCGGCGCAGCGGTAGCGGATTCTATAACTGTTCGGTAACACTGGACGTCGGACGACCGCCCCACTGGATGAAAGGAGGCCGATATGCCTATGCCGTCGTTCATCGTTGAGCGGCGCGGGATGATGGCCTGTCTCCCGTGGCGCTCCCAGGGCACGGTGGAAGCCTCCGCCTCATGACGGCGCAACGTCAGGCTCCGCCCGGAAGGACAGACTCCATGACAACACGCGAAGATATCCTCGAGCGCCTTGCCTACGCCGATGCCCTCGGCCACGGCCCCAGGACCTCGGCCCTTGTCGCGGAGGCGGTCAGCTGGGCGGACGCCCTGGGTGAGGAGGACCTGCGGGTCGCCACCCGGCTGGCCCTGACCGAGGCCTACCAGCAGGGTAATGAGGAGTGGAAGGCGCTGGAGCCCTTCGTGTGGAACCTCGCCCGCTACCAGAGACGTCCCGAGCTGTTCGACGACGCCCAGGTGCGCACCCTGCACTGGCACTTCAAGCGAGCGGTGGCCGTGGCGGCCGCCAATCCCAAGGTCTCCAAGGACAAGGTGCGCCAGCTCGAGGCCAGCCTCGAGGAGTTCTACCGCGCCGGAGGCGCCTCCATGCACGTCGTCCACGGCGAGCGCGCCTCGGTCGCCGGCCTGCTGGGGCTTGAGGAAGAGGCCGCCGAGGAGCTGGCTGCCTGGCGGGCCACCCACCGCGATGAGAACGCCGACTGCGAGGGCTGCGACCCCATGCGACAGGTGGCCTTCGCCTACCGCACCGAGGCGTGGGAGCTGGCCGTGGCCACGGCCGTGCCCGTGCTGACCGGCGCCGTCGGCTGCGCCGAGCAGCCCCAGACCACGCAGTCCCTCGTGCTGCTGCCCCTACTGGCCTCCGGACGGCCCCGGGCCGCCTGGGAGGCCCACCTGCGCTCCTACCGGGAGATCCGCCGCACGCCCAAGGCCCTCATCTCCCTGTCCTACCACCTGGAGTACCTGGCCCTCGTGAGGCGGGTGGACCGCGGCCTGGAGATCCTGCGACGCCACCTGCCCTGGCTGGCCCAGGCCGAGTCCGCCTACGTGCTGCTGTCGGCGCTGCGAGGCATGAGCCTGGTGCTGCGCGAGGCCGAGCGGGCCGGCCGGGGCGAGGAGGCCCTGGGGATCGAGCTCCCGACCGCCGACCTGTGGTACCCGCTGCCGGGGCTGGAGGCCTCCACCACCATCTCGCGCGCCTACGCCGAGATGACCGGCTGGGCCCGGCGCCTGGCCCAGCAGTTTGACGCGCGTAACGGCAACTCCACGATCTCCGACCACCTGGAGCGCTCCCTGGTACGGGCCGTCTTCGACGCAGCTCCCGGTGCGGTTCACGGGCTCGGCGTGGAGATCGACCTCCTGGAGCCCTCCGAGGAGCTGCCCGAGCCGGCCCAGACGAGCCTGACCGTAAACGAGGACGGCGCCGAGCCCGACGTCGCCTCCCTTCTGGGCCTCGTGGCCGACGACGAGGGCTCGATCCAGGAGCACGCGCCCCGGACGACGTCGTCGAGCCCGGAGGCGGGTGTCCGACGCACCCGCGCCGGACACGCCGTCACCAGCCACCAGGGCGGTGACGAGCCCTTCCCGCTGGTGGACCTCGTGCGTCCCCGGCCGGTGCGCAGTGGAGAGGACGCGGTGCGCCGCTACGTCGAGCACCGCCGCTCCATCGGCTCCTCGACGATGGACTACTGGTACGTCGTCGACCAGGTGGCCACGCGCGACCTGCTGCCGCCGCCTGGTGAGGAGATCCCAGGTCTGGAGTACCACACCGGCCTGCTGCGGGCCGCCGCCCTGACGTGTCGTACCGAGATGGACGAGGCCATCGCCGAGCGCCTGCGGATCCGTCCCCTCATCGAGCTGGCCTTCGGGCCGCTGGGCGCCTACTACGTCGACCTGCTCAACCTCGACAACGAGATCACCGCCGACTCCATCGCCGAACGCCCCCTGGAGGCCGAGCGCGACCAGCGCCTACGGCGCGCCACCTCGCTCATTGGGCAGGTCGAGGCCCAGATCGAGGACCTGGTGTCCACCGAGCTGCTCGATCCCGGTGGCACCGATGCCCTCGTCCTGGCCGCCGACGCGCTGCTCGTGGGTGCCTCGGTCCTCACTGACCTGCACGCCCGCGATGAGGCCCTCGGGGCGATCCAGGTCGTCGCCCGGGCCGCTGCGGTCGTCCCCGAGGACCGCCATGCCGAGCGGATGGACGACATCCTCGACATGGCGCGCGCCGAGGTCCTGGCCGAGTGCGGCGACGTCTACAACGGCTGCCTCCTGGCCGAGGAGGTCATGCGCCGCCATGAGAAGGTCTCCCCGGTCCTGGCCGCCCGCGGGCGGAGGCTGCTGGGCATCTCCTCGATGGAAGTGGGGCAGTTCGACGAGGCCATCACCCAGTTCCGCGAGCAGGCCAACATCATGCTGGCCGCCGGCATCACGCTGTACGCCGTGGCCTCGCTGCTGTCCCTGGGCTCGGCGCTGGAGGCCTCCGAGCGCTACCTGGAGAGCGCAGAGGTCCTGGAGTCCGCGCTGTCCCTGGCTCAGCGCGCCGGGGCCGGGAGCATCGCCCTGTACCTGCACCGGCTCCTGGCCCAGACCGGTATGGCCATGGGGGAGGAGGACAGCGTCGCCGAGCACTCGCTGGCCGCCGCCCGGATCCTGCAGGACCAGGGACGTCGGGCGCTGGCGGGGGAGTACCTCTCGCACGCGGCGATGGCCGCCTCCAACCTCAAGGACAATGTGCGCGCCGCCACCCTGTTCCGCCAGGCCGCCGACCTGGAGGACACCCGCACCGACCAGGGCTGCCTGGACCGGGGGCGGGCGCTGCGCCGCTCGGCCCGGGCGCTGGTGGACGACCTCACCCTGCCCATGGCCCGCGCCCGGCTCGACGAGGCCCGGGAGGTCATGGAGGAGGCCCGCCAGGCCTTTGCCGGCGTAGCCGACACCGAGGGCTACTCCTCGGCCTGGGAGATCGGCGACTGGCACGACGACATGGCCTGGATCCTGTGGCGCACCGGCCAGAACTGGCAGGCCGTCCAGCACTGCGAGGCCGCCTACGACGGATACATGGACACTGAGGACCGGGACTCGGCCTCGCGCGCCCTGTGCATGCTGGCCCGCCTGCACGCCGAGCGCGGCGAGCGCGACGACGCCCTGGCCGCCTGCGCCCGCGTGCGCGACCTGCTGGGCGAGCCGCAGTGGGATGGCCACGACGCCCTGGAGTTCGTGGTCTCCATCGAGGAGACGCTGCGCTGACCCGCGGTGCTGCGCCTCGCCCGTTGAGTCGAGAGTGTCCCCGTACGGGTTAAAGGTCCCTTGGGGTATGCGTGGGTGGTGTATCGCGAATGTGACGCGTGGGAGGTTCGCCCCGTGTGAATCGGCTGACGGCCGCGGTCGGGCGAGGAATGATAAGCCTTGGGCACCACGACCCCCTTGACGACCCTCCCGGGAGGCACCCCATGGCCATCGCAGTCTCACACCGATTCTCACCCAGTGGCGACCTACCCGTGGAGGCGGGGCGCTATCGACTCGTGGCGGCGGGCTCGTGCCCGTGGTGCCGCCGCGTCCTCATCGCCCGGCGCCTGCTCGGCCTGACCGAGGCGCTTCCCGTGTCCTGGACCTACGGCAAGGGGGCAGACGGCTACTGGGAGCTGACCGGTCCCGACGGCGAGCCAGGCATCGACCCGGCGCTCGGCGCCCGCTCCCTGGCCGAGGTCTACGAGAAGACCCCCGGCTACGAGCCGCCCCCCACCGTCCCTGCCCTGGTGGACATGACCACTGGCGAGGTCGTCAGCGACGACTCCGGCGACATGCTTTTCGACCTGTCCACCGCTTGGTGGGACCTCCAGCGCGAGGGCGCCCCGGACCTCTACCCACTCAACCGCCGCAACTCCACCGACGCCTGGGACGAGTGGATCGGCTCCCAGATCAACGTCGGTCACGCGGTGGCCACCCACTCCAAGGACCCGGAGAAGGCTGCGGCTGCGGCCAACGGCGTGCTCGTGGGCTTCGACGTCATCGACACCCTCCTGGCCCGGGCCACGCGGATGGAGGCCTCTCGCGAGGACGGCCTGACAATGCTCGACGGGCCGGCCCTGTCCGCCGTCGTCGCGATCGGCCAGTACCTGTGCGGCGACAAGCCCACCGGCAGCGACATCCGCCTGTTCACCACCGTCCAGTCCTACGAGTACGGCGGGCGTCAGCACTACCCCGGTGGGGAGGCGCCGTCGATCTCCTTCTGGCCGGCGCTGGCCCGCTGGTTCCGCGCCCTGGAGAGCCGCTCGGGCTGGGTGGGTCCCGAGGAGCGCAGCGCCCTGGGCTGCTGAGGCCGTCGAGGCCGTCGAGGCCCGCTCTCTCGCTGGCTGCTTCGCTGTACTCCACGAGCCTCGGAGACTACTGGGGGAGGTCGGGGCGTACTCCACGCGAGTCCCGAGCCCGCGTAGTACGGACAACCCCTGGTCAGTACACCCCGGGCCTCGTGCAGTATGGCCGGCTCAGTCCGGTGCCGCCGACGTCGGCCCGCGCCCTCCCCCGGCTCTCGCGGCCGGTTCGGCTCAGGAGGACCTGAGCATCCGGCTCAGCCGCTTCATGGAGAGCAGCAAGTGCAAGTTGTTAGCGGGTGATGGAAGAAAGTCGCCGTTGGCGAGATAGAAGGAGCGGGCTTGCTCGTCTTGGCAGTGCACGATGAGGGCGGCGGCTCCTACTTCTCGGCTGAGCCTGTAGCACCGCTCGATCGCGTCCTTGAGTAGTGCTGCGCCAATCCCCCGCCCCTGAGCCCGTTCGTCAACTGCGAGCCGGGCCAGGAGGATACACGGGATCTCCTCAGGGCGGCTGCGGTGATTGAGTCCCTGTGGCGCATCATTGCGGGAGTAGGCGGCCGTCGTGATGGCGTAGTAACCGAGAATGACGTCATCCTGGGTGGTGACATATGTGACAGCATTGTTGGCCTTCTGGTTCTGCCACGCGTAGCGCTGGAACCAGTCATCCAGCTCCTTCGCCCCGCTCTGGAAGCCTGCCGTGACGTCCTGGCGGATGAGGCGTCGCGGGGGCTCGAGACCTTCAGTGCTCACGATTCGTTGTCGAGATCGATGCGGGTCCCGAAGGGCGAGGGGCGGTTCCATAGGCGGGCGAAGCGGGACGTTTCCTCCAACGGAGCGTCCAGCACGGCCTCAATGGCGTCGAACTGCTCCGATGTCACGGAGAACCAGCGGCGATCGGCGAGAACGCGCTCAGCCTCAAGTGTCGCTGAGGACAGGATGAACTCGCTGACGGAGCGGTCCGTCTGGGAGGCTGCTTGCTGAATCAGAGTCTCTTGGCGTCGCGTGGCACGCAGATCTATCCTCTGAGTTTTCGTGGGTGACATGGGGTACTCCTTCGTGTGTGGACAATGTACGTACGCCGATCTCGAGGGGCAAGGCGTGCGTGAAGTAAGTGTTGCATGTCACAAGTCGACTCGGTGGGGCTCCCGGACCCTCGTGCAGTACGGCCGGCCCAGTCCGGTGCCGCCGACGTCGGCCCACGTCCACCGGCTCCTACGGCCGGGCGGTGAGGACCGGGTTGTACAGGAGCCGGTTGGGCGTCGTCGGGCACTCCTCACCCACGGCCACCGGCGCGATGAGCCGATCCGCCCGCAGGTCCTCCAGCCGTGCCACCACGCGGTCGCGCAGCGTCCACGGGTCGATGGTGTTGAGGTAGACCTTCGTGCCGCCCTCGAAACCCGCCAGGGTCGAGACCCGCCACTTGAGCGTGATGTGCCAGGGCATGGGCTGGTCCACGTCGAGGGGCTTGTGGTGCCACTCCTCGTTGCTGGGCACGTCCGCGCCCGTGGCCGCGTGCA
>ERZ772766.322-NODE-322-length-28861-cov-5.637610_pt1 | contig 28861 bp, 37 predicted proteins | sample MGYA00511379_ERZ772766 | MGnify/ENA primary metagenome ERZ772766 (study PRJEB29015, sample SAMEA2737895) | human oral metagenome | biome: human oral; feature: human-associated habitat; material: dental | place: China | collected 2116 ...
TAAATAAATAACGTATATAGGCTTTTATCGATAACTACTCAAAGGACTTTTGATTTATAGATTTACTAATGTCTCGATACCACTTTTATACATAAGTAAATAACAGATATAGGCTATTATCGATAACTACTCAAAAGACTTCTGATTTATAGATTTACTAATGTCTCGATACCACTTTTATACATAAATAAATAACGTATATAGGCTTTTATCGATAACTACTCAAAGGACTTTTGATTAAAGGTTTTGTTAATCTCCGTATACCATCACCATATAAATAAAAAGAAAGAGTCATCAAAAATCGATAACTCTTTCAATCTTGCAATAATGAAAAACAATAAAAATGTGGGTAGTAAGCAGTTAATTATATATATTTTGAACCGTCTGAAGATTTTACAACTTCATAACTCATTGTTTCGAAGAGATTTTCAATTACATGGTCAATGATGAATATAGATTTATTTTTGAACTTACTTAATAAATTTGATAATTCTGATTGATAATTGATTACATCTTCTTTATTTGATAGTTCTTTACCTGAATTCAATTGACCGGATATTTCATCAATAAATATATGACTAATATTGTTTTTGATGTTAAGTTCATGAATTGCATAAACCAGACTCAATCCAAGAAAAGCATTTTGCATTCCAGATGATAACAAAACAGGTCTGTAAACAATATTTCCATTTTCAATAACTGTCATATATAAATCACCTGATGTATGCCAGTATAATTTGAAATTCATATCTTCCAACAATTCATTTAATACATTGTTTATAAATTGTTGATAGTATAAGAATATAGCTTCTGGAAACTTATCTTCTACGATTGTTTTGTAAACATTGAATGTAACCAATCTTTTCTTGTATTCATCATATTCCATTAGTTTATGATTTATTTCATTAATCTTATTTTGAACAATTAATAAATCTTTTTCTAATTGATTAAATCTCGTAACAATAGCATTATATTCGGTTTTTGCTTTTTGAATCTCTTCTGAATATGCTTTCTTCTTTTCATTTAATACATCAAATTTTTCCTTTTTCTCTTTGGTAACTTCTATTTCAGATTTTAAAGCATTAATTCGAACAATCAAATCATTTCGTTTATCAACATTGTTATTATGATTTATAACTTTTTGAATTTCGATATTACTTTTTCTTTCGATTTCAATAAGTTCAGATATTTTATTATCTTTTTCTGATACTGCATCATCAAATTCTTTTTTCTTTGTATCGTTCAAATCAGATAACTTTCGTTTCTTTTCTTCTAAATCTTCATATACAACAGATAAAGTTAATGATAATTGTTTATCGAAGTCTTTTCGAAGCAACATCAAATTATTCTTCTTTTCATTTATATCATTATCGAAATCACTTAATTCATTGTTTTTCTTCTGAAGGATACTATCAATTTCCGCTTTACTATCATTATATAATTGTTTGAATTCAGATAATTTTTGATTTAATTCATCATTGTGGTGTATATCAACATCAAAAGGTCTTTTACAAGATTGACAAATACCTGATTCCAATTCTTTTTCAATTTTATCGATTTCAAACAAATATTGTCTATTTCTTGATTTAGCATCTTCTAATTTTGTATTGAAATCAATTTCAACCTTATTTCGTTTAGATGTTAAATCATTAATCTCTGTTTCAATATCTGTAATCTTTGTATCGAATTCATTCTTTATTAATTTTTGATTTTCTTGAATCCTTTCAGATTTTAATGTTTCAAGTTTGATTCGAGCTTGATTAATTTTTTCAATAAACGCATTATATTCTTTCTGTTTTTCTTGAAATTCTAAATCAACCTGTTTACGTTCGTAATCAATATTTGTTTTTGCTGGTTCAATTTGTTTTTCAGTGAAATCTTTAACTTTATTATATTCAATTTGTAAGTTATCTAATGTTTCTTGATTTAATTCAATAACAGTTGGATTATATCCTAATGCGATAAGTTGATTATTAATAGATTCCAGATGATTTTCATAAGATTTAATTTTTTCTTCGTAATCTGATTTATGTATTTCGAAATCATTTTTATGTTTTTCAATTTCAGATAACTTCTGTGTATTTTCGTTTAATTCAATCTTTGTATTATTGTAATTAATGTTTGGTTTCGAAATGTTTAATGATTCTTTGATATTCGGTAAATTATCTTTAAGAATCGATAAATAATTTATACCCAAATAATACAATATCAAATCTTTTAAATTTGAACCTGTTGTATTCAATATTTCAGATAACTTCTGACTGTTAAGAATAACAATATTATTGATAGTATTACCAAACCATTCGTTCAAAAGATTTTCAACTACCTCTTGATTTTCCACTGTTTTCTCAGATGTTTTGATTACAACAGATGATTTAACGGTACTTACATAATCCTTCCAATTGATAGATGTCTTTTGTTCATCTGAAACATTATTTTTCCATACTCTTTCATTCTTACGGATTATTTCAAGAGGCTTTTGATTGATTGTAAACGATAATTTAATGATTTGTTCATCTATATCTGGATTACTATCATTAAATAATAACAAAGCATTCTTAACTTTTTGAGATTTACTTAAACCATCGAAAACATTACCAGTAATAACATACTTTATCATATTGTATAAAGTAGTTTTTCCGATACCATTTGTTCCTTTGATTCGAACAAGACCCGGAATATCTAAATCAATGTTGTTTTCACCTAATCCCATGAATGAATTAGTATATATCGATAACAACTTAATATCGTAAAATTTATTCGTATGATAATTTAAGATATTACTGTATTCAGACTTAAACAGATTAATAACATCAGATTTTATTTTATCATCAATATCACTATTATTCAATGTATCAATTTGTGCTTCGAATAGCTTTTGAATCTGTTCATCAGTTAAATGAATAGGTTTCAAAGATTTTAAATCATCTGGTTTGAGGGCTTCCTCAAGTCCTTCACCATTATTTTCAACATCTGTATTATCATCAGATGATTCACCGATAACCTCTAAAACTTTCTGTATCTTTTCAATTGCTTCTTCTGATTCAATCTGTAAACCAGAGTATTTTACTTCAATCTTTGATTCCAGATTATTTAATATTGATTTAAAGAATTCTTGTATTTTATTTGTCAATTCAGATTCAACTTGACGATAATAATACAACAATTTTATCACTATTGTATTTTCAACAATATTAAATTTTGAAGGTAGAATAGTTTCGATGGTTCCCTTGTTTTTAATCAGCATATCCATTATTTCGGCAATGGTATACGTCTCCTTTATATCGATAGTAATATAATTTCGGAAATTAATCAATGATGATTTTTTATCGAGAAATAATTTTTTATTCTTTATATCGATTTCATAAATATTGATAAATTTTTCTGATGTGGTTTCATCAAACTTAATCTGATTATTCTTCAATATCTTTATATATTCACCTTCACCTGCATTAACTTGTTGTGCACTACCACTATAAAAGAAGTAGTTATCAAAATTATAGTTTTCATGAATATCTCCAGCAATTACATAATCACAACCATCATTTTTGAATGTATCAATCGATAATTTTTTGTCTAATATATCTTGTCTGACAGGTAATTTCTTTTCGATAGCATATTCTTTCAATATATCATGATATATACCTATATATGTTGAATCAGAATCTTTTTCAAATGGTTGAAGATTCATTTCATCTCTCAAACAATAACCAACATATTTTATGTTTTGATGCATTTTTGATTGATAGATACCAGATTTATTGATATAGATAAATTTTTCAGAATACTCTTCGTTCAAAGATGATAACATATTTATGAATGTATCGAAAACTGTTATATCTGTTTCACCTTCTTGTTGACGTGATTTTTTAAGTATCAAATCATGATTACCTTCCATAAATATCACTTCATCTAAAGTATCGATATTTAATAAATCAACCAAAAATTGGTAAATCATTTTTACTTCAGCATTAGTTTGTGGTGTTACATCAAATATATCACCAGCAATAATTAACGAATCAATACCGTAATATCTATCACTTACAGTATTGATTATGTCACTTAATGTTCTTTTCTGAGGTAATTCAGATTTCTTAAGATTCAAATGTAAATCAGCAATATGAGCTATCTTAAATTGTTTAAAAATATTATTTTCCATTATTTTTATATTATTTCAAAATTTTTAAATTGTTTGTATTTATCATTAATTTCTGTTTCAAAAGGATAAGCGGAATCTTCAAGAAAACCTATAAGTTTTGAAGAAATCATATCTGATTTATTATCGTTTCAAAAATTACCCATTTTATCAACAAATTTTTCATAATCTATAATTTTATCGATAATTTTATCATCATCAATATGTTTCAGTGTAGGTTTTACAGTTAAAATTCTGTTATCTCTATTATCTCCAATAAAAATACCATCACCAAAATACCTATAAATTGTTGTACCGAAACTTACTTTTAATATCGCAGAATGTTCGTTATATTCTACATCCATTATTTCACCAATAACACCATCTCCAAAGAAAATATCATCAATTACTTTCTGATCAATTTCAAATTTATTATTTTCCATCATATTTTTATATTTAAAATTTAATAATAAAAAATATCGGAAACATACAATAATCATAAGTTGATTAAATGTTTCCGATATACTTTTGAACTAATTATTTATTCGTTTTACATAATCGTAAATATTATCAATTACTTTTATTTCTGAATGTTCAAAATCTGTCCAACTGAAATCAGATAAAGATATTTTACCATTTTTGTCTTCAAATTGCTTTTGAAACTTTCCATCTCGATGATTATATACAACAAGAAAATCTGTAACAATATCTCCAACAGTCTGTCGAATTATATCACCTTCGAAAATCTCTTTTCTAAATGAATCATACATACCGGTAAATTGTCCAATACTTTCAACATCAACAGATAATTCTGTTTGTATTGTTTCAAGTGGTATATAATGTCCTATTTTGTTGTAATTTGTTAAATAACCATATATCCAACGATTTACTTCTAAATCAGTTGTATATCCCCTAAATTTTCTTGTTCCCATTTAAACCGATATTATATTCTTTAAACTTCTGAGTTCATCATCTGTTAATGGTTCGAAATATTCAAAATCTATATTTCTATCTTCAAATGGATAGAAGTATTGCAACCCTTCTGATGTTTCTCGGAAATCTTTCAATATTCCAATAAATTCTATTTCATCTTTTGAATAACCAAATTTACCCCAAGAATTAATATAATCATTATAATTAATTTGTGGTTCTTGAGTGAATTCTTCAACATGATATTCTTTTGTTGCCAATGTTGGATTGATTGCTCTTGCTTGAACATATCCTTGCTGTAAAAATATTAATCTTCCGGTTAAATCATAATCAATTGGATTTTTAATATTTCCAAACATAACAACAAGATATTTTTCACCATCTTTTGTTTGATTAATTTTGATAATTGTACCAAACTTGAATGCGTAATCAAATATATCTTGATTTACATAAAAATCTACTTTTTCTTTTGTTTCTTGCATAACCTTTAATATTTGTATTTTTCAATTTTTAAACTTTCTCGGTAATCTTTACCAGCTATTATTCTTTCGTCAACATAATTCGGACAATATTTTTCGATAAGATTTTTGATTTCAGATATTAATGCTATATCTTTCTTACAATCAGTATCCATATCAAAACATCTAACTTCATCTGATTGAGATAATCCAAAATCTTTAGGATTAAATATAAAAATTCTGTTACAACCTGAAAATATAGGGTGAATTATAAATAAACCGAATGAATTTTTATCATCATATTTATTATTATCTGATGAATGAATTAATCGTAAATCAATGATTTCGTACGATTTTCTATAGATTTGTTCTAATAATTTTCGATATTCTTCAATCATTATTCTATCAAATTATTATCTTCGTCATATTCATTAATTGCACCATATTCGTTTGAACCGACAATTAATACATCATCAAATTGAGGTGGTAATGTTTCAGTCCTTCTGACAGCATAATATTCATCATCAATTTTGATAATAAATTCTGAATCTGGATTACGACTTGTACATATTGTAATATTGTTTTTATTCATTAAATTGAACAATTCATCCAATTTCATTTTGATAGGTTTCTTAGGTGTTTTGATTCTCATACTGCCACATCAGCTTTAATTTGTGAATAATGTTCTTTTGATGAATAATTTTTTAAACGGAATAAATCAAAGTTTTCAAGACATATTGCATTTAAAAAGTTATCCAATTCTTTTTTAGAAATTTCTCGCTTCAAATTATCTTCGTTTAAGAAATCAAATGAAGATATTAATGGTTGATTGTATTCGATTTGAGGCAATTCCTGAGGATTTTTAATATCTTTTAAATTACGATATTCACCTACATTTTTAATACCAACAACAGACAAATATTGGTCATTATGTTGTTTAACAGCTTGGAAATGATTTTTGTAAACATGCCAATCATTAAAAGTACAATGAACAATTCTTGGTTTATATCCTGTCATTATACTTATGAAATGCAACATAAAACCGAAAAGTAAGAAGTCGTAAGGTACACCAAGAAAACAATCAGCTGACCTCTGGTTTACATGCAAATCTAACCATCTTGTACCATTATGTTCAAAACTGGTGAAATGATACAGAAAATGGCAACATGCCAAAGATTGTTCGTTCAAATCACTTCCATTCCATAGGTTAATCAAAGCTCTTCTGGAATTTGGATTTGTTCTCATTTCGTTAATAGCATACAATAATTGGTCAAATTTCTTTTGATTATCAAAGTATCTCATTTGATGACCGTAAATTTTTCCAAATTCACTTGTTTCTTTATTAACCCAGCTATCCCAGTAATTAACTCCATTATCTTTAAGAAACTTCAAATCAGTTCTTCCAAGCATTATCCACATAAATTCAACAAATGCTGTTTTGAAACCAATCTGTTTTCCCCTCATAATAGGAAATGAATAATGACAATGTAAATCAATGTGTACAGATTGCTTTCGAACAACATCTATATTTGTTCTATTTTCAGATTCAATACCAAAACCTAATGTAAGTATTGCTTGTTTGAGATATTGATGTTCGAAATCAAGTTGAGAATCAATATCATAAAGTTTTTGAATATCTGAAAACTCTAAAGAATCAATTTTTAATAATTCTTCTTTTTCATGATGTTTTTCAAGTTCTGAAACTTTAGACCAATTGTATTCTGGATTAATCCAATACAATAGTCGTTCAACCATAATTTGTCCTAATTCTTTGTCTTCCATACTAATTCAGTAAATTCGTTATATACTTGTGACATCGCATAAATTGCTAAAATAATTGCTTCCAACATAATAAAAGAATACATTATTTTCCAATATAGATACTTAATATTTTTAGTATCCATAAAATTTTTTAATATATCCATAACATATAAAGGAACCATTAAATGAATCAAAAGTGTGATGAAAATTAAAAACAACATATATTTTTTATTTGATTAATTATTTCGTAAAGTTGTTCAATAATAAGTTGAAATGTTATTTTCGGAATTTATTTTTAATCTTCTTTTCTTTCCGTTCTTTAGCTCTTCTTTCTTTTCTACTTGGTTTAACATTTTGCATCTTTCGAAGTTCTTTAACCAATGGTGATGCGGTTATTTCTAATTCTATCATAAATTTAAATGTTTAAATTAATATCTTTCATAATCCAGTAATTGGCATTTCGATTTTTAACAAATCCCATCATTTTTTCCTGTACTTTTAATTGTTCCCTAAATATTCGTTTCTCTTTCATATACATAAAATTAGGTTTCAAATCATTAAACAAATCACTTCTGACATTTGCAGGACCGTCAATTATATGTATAGGTTCTTTAATTACGATGTTATCAGGTAGTTTATTGTTTTTTATGATTTCCTCCATTTCGTTATGATATTTACGAGCATTATTAACAAATTTCTGAACATTCATTGCAACAGGTATGGTATATCTTGAATAATGTTTGACACAATTTTGTTCATTCATATCTATAAAGGAAACAACATCATCAGACATACCGAAAAAATAATATCCCCGATTTATTAAGTAATTAGCCGCATTAAATTTGGATAATGTTTTAGTTGTCGAATAAATTTCTTTGCCTCGAAACATAAACGTTTCCTTTATTTTCACCATTTTGAATATACCTGAAAATGTTACCTTAGATACAGTTCCATCTGCAGATGATTTATCAGGCCTCTTCAATAACACAACATCTCTGAAATTATCTTCCAATAGTCCTAATAATATACCTTTCAATATTGTTTTGTCAAAATTATAAACCATTGGTTCTTGATATTTAGCCCATTTAATCTGTTCTTTTATTGATTTCGCTAAATATTCTTCAGCTGCAAAACATTCATAACTGTTTGATAGATATTCTTTCGTTATCTGTCCGGTTTCAATATTTTTACTTACTCTCATATTGAATCGTTCCGTAAACAAATAGAAATCATTTGTATAAACATATATGGAAAATTTGTTATCATCGAAATCAAACATGTGCATCATACATTTATATAATGCTTGATACAAAGAATGTTGAATTTCATCAATTTCTTCTATATATCTATGAACAGATTTAAGTTGAGGTTTTGTTACACTGAGAGTCATTCGAGTAAATTTTCTACATACTTGACCCATCTTATCGTTTGATATATGTTCATTTACCCAACAAGACCGAAAGCCATCTGTTTGCAATCTCAAAGCATTTAATTGAGTGAACAATCTAAAGTTTGGATGCTTATACAATGTATTCCAGTTTTTCTGTATTATCGATGTTATACCGTCTTCAATATCTTCTTCAGTAATTGGTTTGATACTACCTTTCTTTAATGAAAAACCATATTCCAACTCTCTTATGGTTGTTGTTTCCGGATTTATCATACTTGCACAATAAAGTTGTGTAGGTGTCATCTCTAATTCCTGTATAACATCTTTGAACATTTCTTCATCTGATAACTCATCTTCATCATCGGGTAACATAATATATTTTTCAAAGCACATAAGTGCATAGTTCATTATCCGATCGTAATACTTCAAATTACACAATAATAACTGGTCCAAACTACTGTAAATATGATTTATTTCGCCATTTCGAAACATCTCTTGTTCTTTTTCGTATTGTTCTTTATTAAACCGAACAAGTTTTTTGATACGTAAATAATGATTATCTTCAAACAAAAGAGGATTGGACGAAATCAAACTACTCCACCTAAAATCAAATAATTTATTCTTCTCCAATCTTTTGATTAATGAATCTTTATATTCTTGATATGTTGTAAAGTTTTCAGGTAACTTTTGTTCCTTTACTTTACTATTCAAGTCTTTCAAAACAGATAATTTTGTTTCGGAATCAATATTTTTTTGATTATAGATATTATTGATTGCTTCTTGTGATAAAAAAAGATTATTCATAATTTAAAATTCTTGGTCTTTTAGTTTTTTGGTATGTTTATATTTTGATATACCTCTGGTTGTATGTAATTTCTGAGTGACATTAAACATGTTTGTAATCATAACATCAATGGTTTGTTTATTTATCAATTCTTGATTGTTTTGCTCAGGTAACAATATATAATTGAAACTGATACCATTCTTTGATGTACTCTTTTCAGCTATGTTTGATAACAAATCAATTATCGAATCTTTAATCTTATCAAAAGCATATTTGGTATTTATTTTTACACCGATACTTTCAATATAATCATAAGTCCATTTTTCAATTGTTGATTTATATGTATCGTAAGGTATTCGTTTATTTTTGTCTAATTCAAATTGGTCCAAAAATACATATATGTCTTCAATTATTTTAATGATAGGTTCAGATAATTGTGCATTTTCAGAAGATTCAATTAATTTGATTAACTGAATAGCTCTGGAAAATTTCTTTTGTTGTAATATACCGTCTTCATTTACATATTGCATGATTAATTGAATACATCTATCTGGTGAATATTTCTTTACCAAGAATTTAGCAAATTTAATCATCTTTTCTAAAGCGATTCGAGACTGTACAACACATAATTTAGGAGTTGCAAATGTATCAAAGCTTATTTGAATATAATCTGTAATTGTTCTATCTTCAACAATTAATTCTGTATCAGATAAATTTTTACTTATCCAATCTATTATGTTGTTGAATTCTAATCCATATTCATTTACATACTTATTTTTGTTTATTAAGTCGATGAATGTACCTATTAATAGATTGTGCTTTCTTATCTTTTCGGCTTTTGCTGAATCTAAACCAATCTTTTTAAGTTCATCTTGTTCTTTTTGTGATAATCCTTCAAATTCTGTTGATATTTTTATTTCGTAACCATATTTGTATAATACTCTTGCAATCTTTGTTGGATGTTGCATTGCTTCCAAATACTTATCTTCGAAATTTATCAATTCATATTCTTCAGGATTAAACTGTATTTTTCCGTTAAACAATGTAAAACCCGGAGTTGATACGTTTCCTAATACTGGGTCATATTCGGTAACAAATGTATTCTTAGCGTTTGCGATTTCTTTATCATCAATAAATCTAAGTTTATCATCATCTGTTATTTGTATTGATAAATCTGGTTCCTTCAATAAATCGTTTTCATTTTCATCTATCGTAATACAATAAATACTGTAGATACCTTTCTTTCGAATTCGAGCATTAAACTGTTCTATTTCGTAACCAGAATATTTACCTAAATATATAGATGCAAATTCATATTTATCTTTAATATCAACACCTACTGAAAGATAATTGGTACAAAATACAACTTCATAATCAGCAATAGTTGCTTTTTCATTGATTAATTTACATATCTCTTGGTCTGTATTGGAACGTTTATAATAACCATATTTGATTGTTCTACCCATCAAATATTCTATCATACCAATCAATTTTTCAGTGTAAATCTCTCCTTTGTTGGTAGGTATCAATAATCTGTAACCTGCTTCAATTAATTGTTTTGTTTTTGAAGCTAATCTGGTCATTCCATCTAAATTATCATCACACAACAAAAATTCCATAGTCTTATTATGTGGTTTCTTATAAACAGAGATAAAATTACCTACATTTTTGAAAAAGAATTCTTCACCTGTTAATGTACCTGACATTAAAACCAATCTAGATGCGAATTGGTTTGTTGACGAAATATAATATAATTCTTTTATTTTCTTTAAAGCAGATGATGTTGCTTCTATACGATATTGAGATGTAAATAACAGATGTGATTCGTCAATAAATATGTAATCAAACATGTTAGAAATCTTATCCACATTAGCTTTGGAAAACTTATCAAACGTTGTAACCGCATTGATTCCATATTCCATATCTTTTATAGATTTATTTCCATAAAATACATCAAAATCATTTATTATTGTTTCATCATTTTCTACCTTATTTTTGATAACAGATATATAAGGTAAAACTAATAATACTCGTTTCCCAAGTTTTGCCAACTTCTTTGCGAACTCACTTTTCCCAGCTCCTGCCGGTACGTCCAAAATATTTATCTTTTCATGAGTTATTCGACTTAATATCTCATCGAAGTAATCACCAAGATATTTTCCATCTTCCAATTTATATTCATATTCATATTCATCTTCACAACGTATAGCTGTTAACATACAATCTCGTAAATATGCTTTTTCAGAATTATACATTGGTTGTAAAATTTCTGGAGCTATATTCTGTTTTAATACACCACATTTTGTAAGTATTTCCAATCCAACTTTAGATGGTTGTTTCTTATTAGTTATAGCACAAGCATAAAATCCATTGATTTCGCTTTCATTCTTACATTTCTTTGAATCTAATATAACATGAGCAATCTGTAAACCATCTTTTCCAAATAATGGTGCAAGTGTATTACAAACATTATAACGTGTGAAATAGTTTATTTGATTTCTTGGTAGAATTGTTAAACCAGATAAATCAATATTAGTCTTTACATATTTTGATAAATCAACATAATCAAGATTTACTTTTTCAATGTTTTCATTAGCTTCCTGACGTAATTCATCATTAATTAATGTTATAAATCTATTAAATTTGTTATCTCGTAGAAGGACTCTTAAAATTGTTGTTTCGTATTCTAAACCGTCTAATGTTTGACTTAAACCTAATGCTGGATGTAAATCTATGAAATTTTGATTAACTAATGGTAATGGGTCGTATGATAACTTAACACCTGTAGTGATTCGAGCTGTTGTATTATCGAGATATTCACAATCCAATTCTTTATTCCAATTAGGATATTTCGATATCTTATTAAATGTAGCTAATCTTTGTATTGCATCATTTATGTTTGATTGTTTCGTAATATAATTAACATAATACCAATATTTTGATATAGCTTCATTATCTTGTGGTTTGGTATATATATGATGTGGGGGTGCAACCTTTGTATAAATATGTAATCCTTTACCAGATGATGATTTAACAATCCATAAAAACCAATGAAAAGGTATTAATTCCTGATATAAAAGTTTCTTCAGATTATCGACACTTCCTTCCCATTCTTTTAAGTCAATATCAAATACCTGTAAACCATTCCAAGCATAATAATGTTCTTTCGTAGGACGAATTGGTTCATACGTACAATAAAATTGATGTCTCAAAGCTTTTTCGGTTGAAGCATTTTCAGGATTTATTATCTCTAACAATAATTCACCTAATGTTCTTGTACGATATAATTTTTTCAATGATAAATTATTAATATACGAATTTTCAAGTAAACATACTTTATTATTTGTGATAAAATCTTTCGAAAGCAGTTTGACAAGTAATTCGTTATTAATGATTCTATCTTCAGCTAATTGTTTTTTCTTTTCAGATTCAACCTTATTTTGATTAATGATGTAATTAGCGATATTTTGAATATTATTATTTTCCGTAAACAATATATTCTTTATGATGTAATCAGCTAATCTATACGATAAATCAATATTTGTATCGTAACCAAATCGTTCAAAGATTGAATAGTCTTCTGTTTTTTCATCAATATTATACATATCTTGCATATCATAGATGATTTGAAGACATTTCATCATATAATCTTCGTTTTCAAAATCTTCAATATCTGAATAGAATTCAGCATTTTTTGATAACAATACTTGTTTAAAATATGTTTGTTTCAATTTTTCATATTTCTCAAACAATTTATTGTTAGCTTTTGATTTAAAAATCAAATCATTATATGTAGGGAAATCCGAACTAACCTGTAGTCCGGATTCTTCCATTTCTGCACTTTCTAGAGTTAAATCGTTTAATGACTGAATCTGATTTCGAAAGTCATTCAATCTATTTTTTTCAGATTCTACAACTAATCTTTCATTCTTTTCAAACTCTTTTGAATCTTCTGATTTAATAATTTCAATAGCTAATTGATTGATTTCTTCTTTCGATAACTTCCTATCTTCAGCTCTTTCAATTTCTCTTTTTCTTTTCGCTATCTTCTTTTTATTATAAGCGATAACAGATTTTTTTACGATTTCGTCAATATTCTGTTTATCATTATTTATTTCGGTAGCTGTTATCTCCATACAATTTCAATATTCTATTATATTCATTTATTTTTTGAAAATCAATATAAATGTTTTGAATCAATTTCAAACAGATGTAACTTGTCATTTCTTTTAATATAGGATATTTTTGTTCCACCCTGAAAATAAAATTATCAAGATTATGAAATTCAATCCAATCACCTGTTGACTGTTCTAATTCTCTCTGATTAAAACTAAAAACCAATTTATATTTATTAACAACCATACATATTTGTATTATTATCATTATTATTGTCGTCAACCAATATAAAATATAGGATAACAGCCATTATCAAAGCTAATATGTAAAATTTTATTTCCATTCGTATTTTGATTTTATTAATTCGTAATCTTCATCATTTTCAATGTATATCTGAATAGATGTGTTAAATACATTGTATCTAAATTTAATTGTTTCAAATTCTGGAAAGTAATGTTTCAAAGGTTTGATGTATAATAATTCCAATTGTTCTTCAGTTGGTGGATTATTAGGATGAAATTGATGAATATAAACAGTACTTTTTAATTTGAAATATTTAGATTTATTCGATTCTGGATAGATATAAACAAAACTTATCATGGTATTAACGCTCCTTTTTGAATTATTTGTTCCGAGTTACCAAAAGATTCGATTAACTGTACAATATTATAATGTAGATAACCGTCTTTTGTTAGTTTTTTATACAACTTATCTGATTCGGTAAAGTTTAAATCGAAAGTTAAATATGATTCATTATTTAATGCAGATATATTATAAACTTCTGAATTATCATCAGAAAAGATAATTAATGTATATAACTTATTTGGTTCTTTTATTAAATTTTTGAAACCAATTATCTTTCGTTCAAATTTTATCTTATTTTCAGTAACCATTTCAACATATTTGTGAACTGGTAATTCCACATATTTTACAATTTCTTTCGTTTCAATTATTTGATTATTGATTACATCATTATCATTAACTTCTACTTTGATTGGTTGAAATCTGGTTGCAATCAATCTATCAAATATACTGTTATCGAGAAATTGTTTAATGTTGGGTAAAATCTTTGATGTTCTACGAATTAATCTGTATATGTTATTTACAATATATGTAGTTGTTACTTGAATTTCGATGTCATTATTTGATTCGAACATTTCTTTAGTAACATAAGGAATTATTGATACAGGTCCAAATGGGTTATCGTAATTTTGATACAGATTAGTTCTGTAATTTTCTTCTGATACATTACCAACCGATACACTATGTATTACTTCGAAATTATTTACATTGTTTTCATTTAAATGTAGATAATCAGTAATTGCTTTTTGAATAGTTATGTTGTTATCGATATGATATGGTTTGATTACATAATAAGACCCTTTTTGAGTTATAGATGTTTGAATCTTATCTGGTAAGATTTTTTCCCATATAATAGGCTCTAATGTATCTTTTATCTCCCTATATCTATAGATAAAACCATATCTATTACTATGTATATCCGTATCACAATCGGAATATGTTATAGGAATAATCGATATAAATACATTGTTTTCTGATACATTAGGTACATCAAAGTCATATCGAGCAGTCCAAAAATCACCTTCCAATTTCATAACACCATTGTTAAATCTAAATGATTCGATAGGTATTATTTGATTGTAGAAAATATTTGTATCATTCGAAACTATACTGATAAGTAACGAAAATATACCTTGTGTTTTGAATCCTTGTCGTAAATAAATTGTATATGTATTGAATTTCTTATTTACATCTGGATATGTGGATATATCAAATATTCGATTAGTAAACAATTTATTGATTCTACCTGCTGTAATTTCGGTTAAAGCAGATGGAAATGGTTTTGCTGAATCACTCCAAACAAAACCATCTATATGGTCTGTATCAGTATATTGATTATTGATTTTTTTAAACGATTTTAATTCGTTCTTTTCAAATATCTGGAGAAGAATATCTTCACCAATTCTCATTAATTTTTCATTCATCGTAATCAGGAATATATAAATTTGTCAAACCTTCTTTCTTTATTTCGGGAATTGTTAAATGATTATCTTCATATATCGATTCGATTTTTGATATTTCAAGGAATTGATTTATATCGAATGGATTAGATACTAAATGATAACCAGATTTAGAAGGAATTATACCAATTATTCTATCATTATCACCATCATTATAACCTTTCAACATTTCCTTATTGTTGATTATATCAATTATTTCCTGTTTGTATTTTTCATCTTTCGAATCTAAATCAATTATCCATTTTTTAGATTTATCACCGACCATACCACTCATACTTCCAGCAGATGTAATTAACTTATCCAAACCTGCTTTGTAGTGCTCTTGAGATATTTCTTCAGCTAATTTCTTAAGTGATTCGAAAGCTACTTTACGATAAGATTTCACATTTAAATTAATCATCGCTCGAGCTTTGAAGAAATTACATAATGGAATAATTTCTTCTTCCATTTTACGATTCAAATATTCTAAATTTGATACTCTATATGATTTAATGAGAGATGAATTTTTCTTCAATCCTGAATCATCTTTTTTCCGTTTCAAAATGAATATCTGATAAAACCAATCATCATTGAAATTATCAAAATCTATTATTTTCGAATCTAAAAGTACTTCTAAATTGTTAATTGCTTTCATCATTGTGTAATTCTATAAATATAAAGTTATGTTCTTTTGAAGCTTTGTATAATTCTTCAAAAGCTTCTTGAATTTGTTTGTCTTCAACACCTTGCAATACTCCTTTAATCTCTTCAATATCATAAAGTAAATATCTTTCAGATGTTCCAACATCTTTAATATTGTTTACAATGAATTTTTTCAATTCATCGTTTAAATTTGGTTCGAACAAAACACCATAGACATATCCACCTAATACACGTTTATTCATATTTTTATCGTTTTAATATTACTAACATATTTTTCTTTGAATTCAATCAATTCTTTTAAGTACATATCAGTTTCAGAAGTCCTTTGAGTATAATCTAATAACTCTTTTGTATCTTCCAATTCTTTCTGTAACTTTTCAATTTCTTCTTTGGTTAATCTTTGAATATTCAGTTTCAATCCATTAAATGACAATCCAAGTTTCAACATATCTTTCTTAATATCACCCAAAGGACGTTTGAAAATGATTAATTCTTCATTGATAACACATTGAATAAATCTACATAAATCATCTAATTCAGCAATTTTTTCTTTCAACTGAGCGATAAGTTTTTTCTTTCGAATACTGTATATATTCAATCTTCGTTTTACAAAATTATCTATTAAATTGAATTGTGTTTCAGAAAATAATATACTTCCATCATCATCAATAGTGTTTAATTGTAGATTTGGAACTTTTGCAAATAACTTAAGTTTTGTAAAGAAATCAAACTTATTACCTTCGAAACGTTTTTTCAACCATTTATTAGGAAATTTTATTCTTATATCAAAATTATTGTTACTGCTATAATCATCAAAATCAGCAATATAAAATTTATCTTTTAATGTTTGTAAATGTTCTATATACTTACGATGTTGAATATTAAACGGTAAATCTTTGATAATAACTGTATCTTTATCGAAATCCAAGATATATTCGCCCACATTATACCAACAATCTTTGTTTCCATTATATAGAAAGTTCTTATTTTTTATACCTTTCATTTCAGGTCGTAAAGAATTTTTATTTGATAACATATCGTCATCGCTTGAACCATTAATCAAACAACGGATACAAGCGTTAATTATATCATCAATATTATGTTGAAAAGTTCTATAACTGAAACCAAACCCCGGTGAGTTTGTTGTGTTTAATAAAACCAATGGTATGATTGGAAAGAAGTGTTCTGGTTCGTTTTCTTCACCTTCATCTTGTGTTAGCTTCCATAGATTACTATCGGTTTTGTATATTTCCAAATAATCATTAATCTTAACAGATAAATAACGAGATGCAGTATTTACTTCATTATTTCGGAGTGAAGGTGTTTGCCCAATAACATTTAAAGGTGGATACTTCATATTATGGATTGCCGAAAGCTGTTCGGACGTTGATTTTAAACTGATGTCTCCATGGAGATAATTTAATTTGAGAGAATCCCCTAAAAGTGTGGTGAGTTTAGCTTTCTTACCATTTTTGATAGTACCTGTAATTGCTGCATAAACTATCTTTCTTGCTCCAATTCGTAAACCATCATATATACTTGGTAAAGCTCGAGTTTCAATAACATATTTTGCAAACTGTTTCAGATAGATGTTGAAAAAATCATCTGTTGATATTCGCTGTATTATTTTTTGTTCTGCTATCATAAGTCTTTAATTATTTCTTTTATTCTTGAATTTACATCAATAATTGTTTCGCTTTCTGTAATAATTTGATTTATATTTAATATTGTCGTTAAATCCTTGTATTTATAAGCTGGAATTGTATTTTCCATAATCTTATCTTTAATTATCGGACAGATTATTTTATCACCTATATCTTTTGTGTATAAATATTTAATCGGTTTTATCCTGATTAATTTTTCATCAAGTAATTTAGATATTTCAAAAGATATAAATTTATTTTCAATATCAATTATCTTCATTGTCTGAATTTATTTCGTTTAACAATATTTCTTTTCGAGCTTCGGTATCTTTATCAAACCATATTTTTATATGTTCTTTATAATTTGGTGTTAATTCAAATTGAACCAATTTTTGTTTTGTAAGCATCTCTTTATATTGAACATCTGAAAGACTACCTAATCCTTTGAAATAATGTATTTCGTAACCTTTAAGTTTGTTATCTTTCATATCTCTTTCAAAATCAGATAATTCATAATAATTTATTACATCTTTATCTTTATAGGCAGATATTATTGGTGAAATTAATCGATATACTCTACCAGCTTTAATTAATTCTGGGAAATACGAACCTATGAAGGTTAATAATAACGAACAAATGTGGGAACCGTCTACGTCCATATCTGTGCTGATAAGGATTTTATCAAACGGACAATTTTTGATATTTCCTTTAGGGTCATCAAATTGAAGTTTCAAACAAGCAATTAACTCTCGAATCTCTTGATTTTCAAGTAATTTTTCTCTTCCAAGATTTAAACTATTCAATATCTTACCTCTTAATGTATAAGCGGCATCTGTTTGAGGATTTCTAAATTTTCTGAAACCTTCTGATGCTGATGTACCTTCAAATATAAATAAATTCTTTGGTAACTTATTATTTTTACCAGCACAATCTATTAACTTATTTGATTTGGTCTGTTTAATTAAAGAATTAAGTTTTTTGGTTTGTTTCTTTAATTCTGCAGCATATTTGATTTCATAATAATCTATTAAATCTTGTAATACTTGACAATTCGAAAGCTCTTTGATAAATTGTTTCGAAAGTTTAAGTTTATCAGACGGTAATTTGACGGTTAGATTTGTTTTTGTTTGAGAATCATAATTTGGATTGTTTACTGAAACATTACAGAATATTGTAATTTTCGATTTAATATCTTTTTCAGTGATTAATTCAATGTTATTAGATTTTAATGATGATAGCAATTCAGAAGTAATCTGTTTAAATATTTTATCAATGTGAGTTCCTCTTGAACAAACCGCACCATTTACGAATCCAAAACTATCAAAACCAATATTTCTACAAATAATAAATTCATCAATACCATATTGATGTACTAATTGAATATTTGATAACTCTTCTTTTGAAAAATGTAACTTAACAAATTCTTCAAAATTATTAAATTGCCATATTGAATTTAATGGATAATTACCTTCAGAATCTTGAAAATCACATTCAAAAGTAACTTTCAATCCTAAATTTGCCGCAGCAGCATCAATACATCTTTTTTGTATCAATCTGAAAAAGTGTAAATCTAATTCTTCTCTTTCAAATCTGGATAATTCAATATTGAAAGTAAATTGAGTATAATGTTCACTATTTGTTACAGGTTCAACAACTTCACTTTCAACATTTTGCATATTATTTGTCCAAACTGTAGTTATTTTGTTTTTACCATCTGCTGTTTGACATTCAAATCTTGAAGAAAATATATTCGCAATCTTACAACCAATTCCGTTCAAACCTACACCGGTTCTTTCCAATTCTTGATTGTAATTTCCAGAAGTCCTCAGTTGTCCAAATAGAAACCTGCTCAAATATAATTGGGAAGTTTTATGTATCTGAACAGGAATACCACCATTATCTCTTATGATGACTTTTCCATTCTTTCCGATAAAAACATAAATTTCATCAATATCAAATAATCTTGTTTTTCTTCTTCTTTCGTCAATACTGTTACTTAAAACTTCATCAACAATTTTTGTTAAACCTGCAGAATACATAACATTATCAACAGGTAATATGCGATTTTCTGATGGTTTATAAAGATTTGTGGTGATAGGTTCATTCCAAATATTTCCTATATACATACCACTTCTGGAAAGTATATGTTCCACCTCTGACATGCTCCCAAATCTTTCTTCAATACTAAACTCTTTTTGGTTGTCCATAAAATTAATTTTTTATTATATAATCCTATATTTCGTAAATATAAACGAATATAGGTTGGACAAATAATATCCAACCCATATCCAAATAAACATAAAAATATACTACATGAATAAATGCTTTTTACATGAATAATGCCTTTACATTAATTAAAATGCTGTTATACCAAATATTTTAGGTGTTTTACCTTTTTCATTATCATAATATTCATCAACAGTAATTTGTTTTATTTCATCTTTTTCAACATCATAATGGAAATATTTAGCTTCCCAAGTTGAAAATTGATTTTCCCTAACAATTGAATTAACCATTATATCAACTTGAAATCTTACAAATTCTGAATTCATTTCTCTTATATCTATTTGATATTTGATTTTTCTTCCAGAACTTGTTCGTTTTTCAATATCAATCAATGTTTCTTTAAAAATTTCTTTCAAATCAAGTTTGAGATATAATTCTTTTTTAACTTGTTTTTCTTCTTTTTCGTAAAGATTCCAAAGATTTTTCCATTCTTCTAAATATTTATGATATTGATTGATATGGTCTACTATTGTAATATTCATAATTAATCTAATCTGGTTTCTTTAATAGTTATCCATTTTTCAGGTTCATCTTCGTTTTCATAGTATGATTTCACATCATATTCTTTTAAAAGTTTTTCATCTAATAAGATATGAAACATTTTAACATCTGTATCATCATTGATTTCTTCTTTTGCAACTGAAATAAGAATACAACAATCACATTGATTTAGGTAAACAATACTACAAAATTCATCTGGTAAATTTAACAAACCAAATATTTTTTCATCTAACATCTTATGTTTTCTGATTGTTAAATTTCTGAGATAATCAAAATCATATTTTAAATCTCTCAATAATTCTAAGTTAATTTTTTCTTTCATGTTGTTATCTCATTTAAATTATTTACTCGTTTGTGAAAATATTCCTCTTCAGTTATTTGTTTGATTTCTTCTGTTTTTGTATCCATTATATAATATCCGATTTGTTCTTCTTCAAAACAATCATTAACCATTCTATAAACCTGAAAATCAATTTCAAATCTTATTTGTTTAGTATCGTAAAATCCAAAACGTACACTAAATTTATGTTCTCTATCTTTGTAAAAATCATATTTTTCTTTGAAATATGATGATTTTTCAGGATTAACTCGAGATAATAATTCATCTCTTAATTCGTTAAGAAGTCTTAATCTCTTTTGATTATCTTCTTCCAATTTCTTTTCGAGATATTTTATATCCGAAACTCTATCTAAGATGTTAAGTATCATAATTATTTTATTTTAATATTATATTTTATTTCCATACATTTTTTAATCAATTCTAATTCTTCATCTTTCTTAGGTACTTCAATTTTATCTAAAGCTTTTTGAAAATCTTCAGGTGTCAAAGATTTTCTTTCAACCGCATCTCCATTAAATTCTTCAAAAGAAACATTATCATATTCTATTGTTGAATTACCTTTGTCATCAACAAATCTATAAACACAATTATAACTATTTGATTTATAATTAAAATAAATATGTTGTAAATGTATTCTTCCGGAATCTTTATCGATATTTAATCTTTTTGAAATTATTTCTTCAAATCTGTTTGCTATAAATTCAGGAACAAACTGAACTTTATTTAGATGAATAGGAAATGATGGTTTCATAAATAATCGTATAAATCAACAATTCTTACATGTTCTATTTCGTAATTGTTTTCGTTTTTCTTTTTATCAAAATATGTTATAAATACTTCGAAATAACCATCATCACCTAAAAGTTTATTATACTTATTGATGATTAAATTTTCCTTTTCGGGATAATTCTGTTTCAAATATTTATAAATTACATCAATTGTTTCCTTATATTTTTTGATATTATTTACAGGAATTTCAATAGTCTTGTCAATATTTTGATTTTTGATTCTGTTAAAATAATGATAAAATATTTTATATTTATCTTTTTCTGGTAATATTTGAAATTTTGTTATTTTGATTGAATCATTATTTTCATGTTGTTTCACATAATCATAAATTTTGTTATAAATAGATTCATCTGTAAACATTTCCTTTCTAAAATTAAGTGGTAATATACTTAATATTTTCAAAGGGTCATCAGTTTTATAATTAATTTCCATAATATTTATATTTTATCCCAACCAAGTTTTTCCCTTAAAATAACCGAATATTCATTATCTTTACTGTAACAATATCCCCTATTTTCTCGATTATAATGTTTATTTAAAACATCTTCAAAAGACATTTTAAAAACATCTTCTAATTTATCCCATTTAGTGATAAACAATTCTTTTGCTGAAATCATTTTCTTAGGATTTCTGGTTGATAATTGCAATTTAAATTTGTGATATATAAATCCCATATATAACCAATATCCATATTTTGCACCACCTCTTGCAGCATTTATATCATAAGGATTTGGATTTTCATATCTTAATTTATAATATATGAAATTCCATTTAGCTCCAGTTGATGGTAATGCTTTTATTTCTTCGTAATATGGTTCCAATAATTCATTTATGGAATCAATATATTGTTGAAATGTTTGTTTCTTAAAGATTTCAAATTCTTCCTTTGTAATCTTGTTTTTGTTCAAATCATTGAAGTGTACAATACTCATAAAAATAATATATTTTTGATTATATATTATATTTTATCGATATATACCATCAATCATAAACAGATTTAAAAATAAATTTTAGATTTGATGGTTTTATTTACTTCTTTTTCATGATTTCTAATATACCAACCATTTCTTGAATATTCTTCAGGTTTCTTTTCTTCGATTAATTCATTCAATTCTTGTTCGGTTTTTACATTATTTTCGTAATATAATTTCAATTTATTGTATGCAACATCAAGAAAATCTTTTGCATATATATTACCGGAATTTACAAAATATGATGCTGTTATATCAGCCATTACTAAATCATCATGTCCAAATTGACTTTGATATGAATTATTTGTTTTATTTTTACCGAAATTTAATACTTCTTCAATACTTTGATAATGTGTTAAATCGAATATATCATCATTAATTAAATTCCTGAAAGCATTAACACCTACCAATTTATTTTCTCTATTCCATCTAATACCAATTTCGTATTTATCTGCATTGTTTATGTTATCTTCGTTTCTGTTGTTTCGAATGAACTTCGCTAAACATATATTATCGAAATATCCATAATTCCTATCATATTTATATAGATTAGATATTTGATTTAAAAATTCACCACCATAATTATTATTTTCGATAACTATACGTATTTTATTGATTGAAAAATATTTAACCAAATTTATTATTAATGTACCAAAATCTGATACAGCTATTTCATTATTTCGATATACACCAATTAATTTATATTCTAATCTTTTATATGTTGGATTATATTCTAACTTACGAATTTTTAATATACTGTAATCTTGTCCTAAACCTTCTGAAATATCAACACTCCAAATAAAATAATCTTCTTTCAAATTATAATTAGTTACATCTTTTGAAATTGTCATTATATCGAAAGATTTCAATATTGTATCATTATCATAAGACCATTTATTTTCAAAGTTCAATTGATTATCACGTAATATTTTCTGTTTATGTACATTAAATATTGATGTTAAATTGGTATCGAATGAACATTCAAATCCCATTAACCAACCTGTTAATCCAATATTCTTTATTGTATCTTCTTTGAATTTTTCATCTCGATTAGGGACATCATACCAATATACTTTGTTTGTAACGAAATTATTTGTTTTATTTACGGCACCAATCCATAATTCATAGAATAAATTTCGTCCGTTAGGTGTTGAAGCTATAATACATTTCGATTGAGGGTTGTTTGTTAATGCTGGATAGATATTAATCCAGAATTTTTGAGCTGCTGATGGTGGAATATAAGCAAACTCATCAATAAATAATAAATCAAGAGAGAAACCTTGTACAACAGATTCAGAAGCAACACCAATTGATAATCGACAACCATTATCCAATATAAAACCTTTTGATGTAAATTTTACAAACCCCGGTTGGAGAAAGAATGGCAAAGCTGAGAAAGCCATTTTAATCTTCGAAAGGATTTCGTTTACAACCATTTCAGATTGCGCAACTACAACAATATCTTTATCATAATTGGAAATACAAAAATGTACGATTTCAACAATAGTGGTTGTTGTTTTACCAGATTGTCGAGGATAAAGAACTATATTCCACCTATTATCAATATATGATTTTAACAATTTTTCTTGATAACCTCTTAATTTAATTTGTTGCCAACCTTTCTCAGCATCCTTCAAATTTATAAAGTTATTTCCAAAAAATATTTTATCCTTTATACAAATCTTAAGAATTTCTAATTCATCTTCTGTATATCTGAAAGGCAAATTAGCTCGTCTTAGTTGAAAGTCTGTTTGTCTCGGTAAAAATGGTGATGCTTTTAATTTTACACCATCAGCAATACCTTTCTGAGCTAACAAGACAGATTCTGAAGACCATACCACATTGTCTCCAGAATCTATTTCAACCAAACGAGGGTCAAATACTTTATTTAAAATTAATGGTTTAACTTCTTCCGCCATTATTTACAATTTCAAAACTATCATATAACTCTTTTACAGATGAGAATATTTCATTTTCCTTTAATTCTGCCCAACTATTGTTATCATAATAAACTTGATACTTTATTTTATATTCATCTCGTTTCAAGTCCCTATCATAATAGTTTACGATTTTGACAGAATATACTTTTGCTTGATAGATTTTGTTATTCTTCAAAAAATAAACAATATCATCTATATCATATTTATTAAAAACCATATAATCTCCCTACTTTTACGTTATTTTTAAAATCACTTAAACAATCATAAACATAACATTCTTGATAATATTTATAAACCGTCGAATTTTCAAAAAATTGAATACCATAAGTTATTCTTTCTTTAATTTCACCGTCTTTATCTGACCTGAATTTTGCATATTCAACACTGATTATTTTTACTTGCTTTAGTTCGTTTTCATCATAAACATAAACTAAATCATGCAGATTATATTTTGTATATGGTCGCATATTATTTATCAAATATTCTTTTTGGCAATGTTAAAGTAGATTCTATTATATGATTATATTTTCTATCCTCATAAACAAATGTAATTAAATATTCTCCATTTGTATCTATTGAATAATTTAAAACTTTAATTATGGGATATTCCAATAATTTTTCTATTTTCGATTTTATTGTTGTTTCATCAATCATACTTAGCGAAATTTATAAGTTTCTACTTTATCGAAATGGAAAGCTGGATTGTTTGATTTCAAATGTAATTTGACACCAATTGGTCTTCGCCAAAATATCCATCTTCGTTTGTATTGAGTTTCACCCACAATTATTATACTATCTGTATAAAAATAATTGAAGTTATCTAAATATACTTGATTATCGTCTAAAATCACATCAGTTGCGATTCGATAACCTTTTTCAGAATAATCTATTTTATAAGATTTTTTCAATAATTTTTGTAAACTATCAATCTCTTTCAATCGAGCTTTACTTACTTCATCATTTTTCTTAAGTAATGAATCTTTTTCTTTTTGTAAAGCAATCAATTCAGATTTGTTAGATTTCGAATAAATCTTATTTTTCGCTTTATTATTGTACGAATATTTAACTTTTGTAGCTGATTCAAGATTTTTTGTTTTAATCTTCATTGAATCAATTGTTTGTTTCAAATTTTCATTGAAATGTTCTAATTCATCTTTCTGAAGAGTTAATGAATTAACAGCGATATGATACTCATCATTTTTTCCTTTGATTGTTTCATATTCGAATTTCATATTTTCAATGTTATACTGTTTTCTTTCATTTTCGGCTTTATAATAATTAATTTTCTTAATCAACCCTAAAATGAATAGAATCAATAACAAACAAATCAAGATATATTTATATCTCCATAAAAATTTACCTAAATAATTAATCATTTTTTGCATATTCTTTAATTAAACTAAGTATCTTCGGATTCTTTCTAAACAAAAGATATTCGAATGTCTTATTATCAATAAAAAGTATTGAACATATATTTTGTTTTATTGACGGTTCAACTTCAACAATTTTATCATTCGAAGATGATTTGTTTTTTGTTGACTTTGATGCTTTTGATTGGTCTTTAAAATATATGTATTGTGGCATTTTAGCTTTGGAAAATCCATTTATAAATTTTCTCTGTAAAGCTTTAATGATTGCAGGTGATTGAATCATTTTAACATGGTCTGAATAACAATTCATCAAAGTTAATGCGATTGCTGGATTACCTTTAATCATATTATTCATCAACATATAACTATTTATTCGAATTTCATAATCTGTATATTTATCAAATTCTGAAATCGATGTATAAAAGTTTTGTTGAAATTTATTGAATACTTGATAATTGTTATTCATCTTCGTTATCAAATTGTTGTTTCATTAAATCCATAAATTCACCCACAGTCATTTCGTTTTCGTCATGTGGTTCGGATTCCAATTCATCAAGAATTTTCTTAAACTCTTCATCAGATATTTCTTCCAAACTCTTTTTAAATGCTTCTAAATGTGTCATATTGTTATATAATTAAATCATAATTTTCAAGATAATAACAATCTAATTCTTGATTGTATATTAAAAAACTTGAAGGTATCCAATTATTATTAATTAAAACATAATCATCATTAATTGAATAACCCATAATCAAAAATGTATAATTTCTTCTTTCTGCTTGAAAATAGTAATGTACTATTTTACCAATATATTTTTTAAACTCTCCCATTTTCGTAACAAATTTCGTCTAACATATCAAGGAAATTATCTGATTTCAATGTATTAAAGAAACTTTCCATATCAATTATTATATCATCAGGTTTATTTGTTTGATAAATAAGTGTTGGAATCACATTTCCATACTTCTTTTCAAATGTATCAAAATCATTGTTGAAACCTATTCGAACATAATTTTTGAATATCGATGTTTCTTTCATCACCATTAAGAATGTTTCGTATTTATCACAATATACAATTTTTGTATCATTCAATAAATTCTTGTATTCATCATTAAACTTACTTGATTTGACAGCTTTTTCTATCTGTTCAAGTAATGTCATCTGATTATAATCTGATAAATCAAATATCAAAAGAAAATTATCTTTACCAGATTTGTTATAATCTGAAAAATTACTTTCTTGATTTGATTGTTTTAAACCTTCAAAATCAAATATTTTGCACAAATTATCATAACTTGTGATATATTCGATATTAACTTGATTATCAGTGATGAATTTGATATTATCCATCACATCGAATTTGAAATGTTCTTCTATCATAATTCAATTGAATTTAGGAAATTTTCTTTTACTTTATTGGTTGATACAGATATTTTAGTTACTAAATCAGAATTTATTTGTTTGATTCTATCTTCTAATGATGTATTATTATAATATTCCGTTGATTCAATCTGATTATAAGTGGTTTCAAATGAACGAATCATATCTGGTTTATATGTTTCATAAATATTCATATTCAACCAATTTAATTTACGATTGTATAAATATTGTTCATACATTGAATCAATATACTTCTGATTACTTTTCAGAATATCATATTGTTTACATTCAGAAGCTAATTCAGCAATTAAACGTTTTGGTAATTCTGGGTTATTTAAGATATTAAATATTTCGAAATTTGCCGTAATACCTAATTTATCAAAAACATTGTTTATATGCTTTTCAGTTAATGAATAGTTTCTTGTTCCTGTTGATGATTTCCATCTAAACAAAGGTAATATGTTATCTTTCGCATCACCACTTAATATTTTTGACATAACAATATACATTGGATTATCAATTACAGATAATACTCGTAATACACCATTTAAGTTAAGTAATGATTTCAAATATTCTTGTTTCGTATCTACATTACCAAGTAATCTATCATCTAATGAATAATTTTTAGCTAATACATTACTCAATCCTCGAGATATGCAGAATTCACCATTAGGATTTTGTTTTGAATGTGTTATATTTCGAAATAATACAGTATTATCATTTAATAACTGTTTCAAATCACCATCTGTACAGAAAATGATATTAAACTGATTACTTTCGGAATAATTCTTTGATACAAAATATAATAAATCATCACCTTCGAATTCATTAATTTTATATGTTTTTATGAATTGACATATATCATTACTGAAACGATTCAACACAACTTTGAAATTATGCCAATCGATAGGTGATTCTTCTTTTGTTTTTGAACGGTTTGCTTTATAAATTAATGATGATTTATCTGTATCATCAATTTCGTTTTGTAGATAATAAGGAATTATTGGTTCGATTGATTTTCTCCAACTAAATGAATCAAAAACAAATATTATATCATCAACATAATTTTTGAATACACTATGTAATTTGATGAAATCTGTTAATAATTGATTATAGAATAAATCTTGGTCTCTTTCGGATTCAAGAGTTATTTCAGGATTGTTTTTTACTAATGTAAAGATAGACCGATTACCAAAATAATCACCATCTATCAAAAAATTCTTTTTCATATTCTTTAAAGTATTATTTTCATTATATTTTGTAAATCATCAGTTAACAGGTTTTTATTTTCCAACACATGAAAGTTATTATAACGGTTTGAAATCTCTTTGAATTGATTTACTTCTTTTTTGTTGATTACATTATAATTATCATTGAAAATC
>ERZ772766.326-NODE-326-length-28470-cov-9.006968_pt1 | contig 28470 bp, 25 predicted proteins | sample MGYA00511379_ERZ772766 | MGnify/ENA primary metagenome ERZ772766 (study PRJEB29015, sample SAMEA2737895) | human oral metagenome | biome: human oral; feature: human-associated habitat; material: dental | place: China | collected 2116 ...
ATAATGAAAAGAATGCTTATAAACGCGACCCAGCAGGAAGAGCTGCGTGTCGCGCTGGTTGACGGCCAGCAACTCTACGACCTTGATATTGAAACCCTTTATTCCGCACAGAAAAAAGCCAATATATACAAAGGCAAAATCACCCGCATCGAACCCTCGCTGGAAGCGGCCTTCGTTGACTACGGCGCCCAGCGCCACGGTTTCCTGCCCTTCAAGGAAATCGCCAAAGAATACCTGACCGGCTCCACCACCACCCACGACGACCATCCCAGTTTCAAGGACATGATCGAAGTCGGCCAGGAAGTGCTGGTGCAAATCGACAAGGAAGAACGCGGCAACAAGGGGGCGGCGCTGACCACCTACATCAGTCTCGCCGGACGCTTCCTCGTGCTGATGCCGAACAACCCGCGCGCCGGCGGCGTCTCGCGCCGCATCCAGGGCGATGACCGCAAAGAACTGCGCGAAACCCTCGACCTGCTCGATGTGCCGGACAACATGGGCATCATCGTGCGCACCGCCGGTGTCGGGCGCGCCCAGGAAGAACTGCAATGGGACCTCGATTTCCTGCTGCAACTGTGGGACGCCATCTCCGAAGAATACCGCAAAGCCCCGCCGCAACGCCTCATCTACCAGGAAAGCAACATCATCGTCCGCGCCCTGCGCGACTACCTGCGCCCCGACATCGGGCAAATCCTCATTGACGACGAACGCGTCTATCAGCAGGCCAGCGACTTCATGACCCTGGTCATGCCGAACAACCTCGGCAAACTCAAACTCTACCAGGACAACATCCCGCTCTTCACCCGCTACCAGATCGAAGGCCAGATCGAAACCGCCTACCAGCGCAACGTGCAACTGCCCTCCGGCGGCGAACTCGTCATCGACTACACCGAAGCGCTCGTTTCCATCGACATCAACTCGTCCAAAGCGACCAAAGGCGGCGACATCGAAGAAACCGCCTACCAGACCAACCTCGAAGCCGCAGACGAAATCGCGCGGCAAATGCGCCTGCGCGACCTCGGCGGCCTCATCGTCATTGACTTCATCGACATGGGCGTCAGCCGCAACCGCAAAGACGTGGAAAACCGCCTCTACGACGCCACCAAAATTGACCGCGCCCGCGTGCAAATCGGGCGCATCTCGCGTTTCGGCCTGCTCGAACTCTCGCGCCAGCGCCTGCGCCCCTCGATGGACGAATCCAGCCACCGCGTCTGCCCGCGCTGCAAAGGGCAGGGCTCAATCCGTGGTATCCAGTCCATGGCACTCTCGCTGCTGCGCCTCATCGAAGAAGAAGCGATGAAAGACCGCACCCAGCGCATCACCGGCGAACTGCCGGTCAGCATCGCCACCTACCTGCTCAACGAAAAACGCGCCGCCATCCGGCAAATCGAACAGCGCAACAAAGTCGAAGTCGTCCTCGTGCCGAACGCCGACCTGCACACGCCGGACTACTACATCTCGCGCCAGCGCGACGACGAAATTGACGACGACGCTGTGCCGACGCCGAGCTACCGCCTGCGTACCCGCCACGAAAGCCACGAAGAAAACGACACCGTCGTCCACCCCGGCGAGGCAGCAACCGAACAGGCCGCCGTGCAGGGCGTCGTGCCGCGCGCGCCCGCCCCGCAAATCAGCAACGGCAACGAACGCAAAAACGGCCTGGCAGCACTCTTCGCCAAAGTCGTCGCCCTCTTCAAAGACGGCAGCCATGCGCCCCGGCCGCAGGAAACCGCCAAACCCGCCGCCGACAAACGGCGCGAGCGTACCGCTCCTGCGCGCAACCGCCGCGAACGGCACGACGCAGAACAGCTGCAAACCGCCGCACCGCGCCAGCAGCCGGAAAACAGGGCTGCTGCGACCGAACAGGAAACCCGCCGGCAGACACCACGCAACAACAGCCGCCAGGAAGAAGCCGCACGCCGCTACGAAGAAGCCTTGCAACAAAGCCTCCCGCGCGAAGAAACCGCCGCCGCTGCCCCACGCCGCGAACGCGACAAACCCGCGCGCAGCGCCGTGCCGAAAGACGACATCAACCCCAGCCTCGAAACCCTGCTCAACCCGCCGGAAGAAATCAACGGCCGCGCCGTGCGCAAAGGCCGCCCGCGCGACATCCACGCCGTGCGCGGGCAGGGCAAGGCGGACTACATTCCGCAAGAACAGCCGGAAAACGACCACGACATTGACGCCCCCGGCCTCATCGACGACCTCGCGCCGCAAACAGACGCCGACACCACCCCGCCGCCCGTCAAAAAAGCACCGTCCTTTGCCAAAATCAAACCGCTGCCGCCCTCGGACGCCGCCGCCCCCGGACTCGTCGCCCTGCCGGACGACGACACCCCGGCCGAACCCGCTGCCCCGGCCCTGCTGCCCGGCGACAAGCTGCGCGAAGATGCCCGCTTTCCGCTGCACGTCCCCGCTGCCAAAAACAGCGACCATAACCCGCTGCACCAACTGATGGCGCTGGGACAAAGCGTCTGGTACGACAACATCGACCGCACCCTGCTCGACAGCGGCGAACTGGCGCGCCTCATCGCCGAAGACGACCTGCGCGGCCTCACCTCGAACCCCGCCATCTTTCAGAAAGCCTTTGCCGGAGACGCCTACGACAGCGCCCTGCACCACTGGCTGCAAGCAAACACCGGCGGCGTGCGCGACGCCTTCTATGCCCTTGCCATCGACGACATCCGCCGCGCCTGCGACCTCATGCAACCCGTGTACGAAAAAACCGGCGGCACCGACGGCATGGTCTCGCTGGAAGTCTCGCCCGACATCGCGCACGACAGCAACAAAACTGTCGCCGAAGCGCTGGACCTCTACCGCCGCGTCGCGCGCGAAAACCTGATGATCAAAATCCCGGCAACCCTGGCGGGCATTGACGCCATCCGCCGCCTCACCGCCGAAGGCGTCAACATCAACGCCACCCTCATCTTCTCGCCGGAACGCTACCGCCAGACCCTCGAAGCCTACATCGACGGCCTGAAAGAACGCGTCGCCGGCGGTCAGTCCATCGATCTGCTGCGCTCCGTGGCCAGCTTCTTCGTCAGCCGCGTGGACAGCAAAATCGACAGCCTGCTCGCCGACGAACACGCCGACCTGCGTGGCCGGGCGGCAATCGCCAACGCGCAAATGGCATACAGCCACTACCTCGAACGCATCAGCCACGACGACTGGCTCGATCTCGTCAAAAAAGGTGCGGCCGTGCAGCGCCTGCTGTGGGCAAGCACCGGCACCAAAAACCCCGCCTACTCGGACGTGCGCTACGTCGAACTGCTGATTGGCCGCGACACCGTCAACACCATCCCGCCCGCGACCTACACCGCCTACAAAGATCACGGCCGTGCCGAAGAAACCCTGCTGCGCCACATTGACCGCGCCCCGCAACTGCTGCAACAAATCACCGATGCGGGCATCGACTGGGCACAACTCTACGTCGAACTCGAAGCAGAAGGTCTGGCGGGCTTTGAAAAAGCCTTCAGCGAACTGCTCGCCACCCTGACCGCGAAAATCAAAACCCTGCACCGGGCGGCAGAACGGCAAAGCGAAGCCGCAGCAAGCGGTGCCGACGGCGACAGCGCGGCAACAGAAACAGCGGCAGCGCCCGAAAGCGGAACCGCCGGCGTTGCGGAAAATGGCGGCGAAACACCCGCCAGGGACACAGTTGCAGAAGCGGCACATGACGCGGAAGACGTTGCCGAACAGCTGACCACAGCGGACGACGCGGAAGCGCCCTCTGCCGAGACAACAGCCATCGCGGACGACCACAGCGGAACCCCCGCTGCCGACACAACCGCAGAAACAGAAAACGGAGCGGCAGAAACCGTTGACCACGCCGCCGCAGCAGCAGAAAACGGAGCGGAAACAGCCGCCGAGTCGGCAGAAAAAACCGGCGGCGAGGCCGGACAGGACGACAGCGCCGCAGATGCCGCCGGACACTGACCTTCTTCCATCCACCTTTCACGAAATGCCCCCGCTTGCGGGGGCATTTCGTATTTATACAAAGCCAAAATAATCCGTCGCCGGGCGGGCACTTCAAGCCGCCATCAGGCGCTGCCGGTTCCGGCGATTGCTCTGCCCCGCGTTCCGGCACTGAGAACCGGCGGCACTTTCCGGTAGCTTCTCCTCCACAGGCAGTGGCTAACAACGGTGCGATTTTCAGTCTTCGCCGATGATGTCCGGCTCGATGGCCAGCGTCAGGCCATAGCGGGCGTAAACGTCCTGCTGGATACGGGCGGCGAAGGCGAGGATTTCCGCCGCCGTGCCGCCGTGGTTGGTGAGGACGAGGGCATGTTTGCCGCTGATGCCGACGTTGCCGCCGCGCACGCCTTTGTAGCCGCTTTGTTCGATGCACCAGGCGGCGGGGATTTTCACGCGCCCGTCCGCCGTCGGGTAGTGCGGGATGTCGGGGTAGCGTTGTTGCAGGGCGCTGAAGGTGGCATGGTCGGTAATGGGGTTGTGGAAGAAGCTGCCCGCGTTGGGTTCTGTTTTGGGGTCGGGCAGGCGGGTGGCACGCAGGCGGCGGATGGCGGTGTAGGCGTCCTGAGCGTTGTGGATGGTTGCTGCCTGTTCGCGCAAGCCGGGGTAGGCGGTGTCCGGCTGGCCGCGTTTGGCAAGACGCAGGGTGATGGCGCTGATGATGTAGCGGCTGCGCCAGTGTTGTTTGTAGTGGCTTTGCCGGTAGGCGAAGCCGCAGGCAGCGGCGGGGATATCTTCGGTCTGCCGGGTGTTGCGGTTGTAGGCGTGGATGGTGTGGACGGCATCGGCGATTTCGCGGCCATAGGCGCCGATGTTCTGCACGGGCGCGGCGCCGACGCTGCCGGGAATGGCGGCAAGGTTTTCGATGCCGTACCAGTTTTGCGCGGCGGTCCAGGCGACGAGGTCGTCCCAGCGTTCGCCGGCGGCAACACGCAGGTAGAGATGTTCCTGGTCTTCGCCGGTGATTTGCCGCCCGGTGTAACGCGGGCAGAGCAGGCGTTCGCGCACTTCCGCACGGAAGATGATGTTGCTGCCGCCGCCGAGGATGCGGTCGCCGGGGGCGGTAATGCGCCATTCGTCGGGGTGGTCGATGTAGATGAGTTCGCGCGCGGTGGCGGGGCAGGCGAGGGTGTGACGCGGGGCGAGGTTGGCGTGGTATTCGGTTTGCATGGTCTGAAACGGGTTAGTCGTCGCGGTTTCCAGCGGCGTATGGGGCATTGGGGCAGATGTCAAGGACGAGGCGGCTGGGTTCGAGCAGACTGTCTTCGTGGCGGCAGTGCCAGTTTGCGCCGTTGCTGCCGGTAAGGGTATGGCCGTCAGCGATAATGTCGCCGTGTTCGAGGAGGTAGATGGCGGTGTTGTAGAGCAGTTGGGCGACGGCATCGGGGTCAAGGTCGCGATAGTGGCATTGCAGATCGGGCACACCGAAGACGCTGAGGCCGCATGTGTCCATGATGCTGTCGCCGGGGTGGTTGCTGATAGTGTAGTAGCGGACGTTGATGAGGCCGTGGTAGGGCTGGTCGTCGCCGGCATCCAGCCAGCTTTGCGGGTGGTAGTAACGGTTGGTGGCGAGCGGGCGCACGGCTTGCGGCGCGGTGAGTTCGATGAGGACACGGCTGATGCTGCGGATGATGTGCAGGCGCTGGTTGGGGTCAAGCAGGCGGCCGAGGAATTCGTTGACGATGAGGCGGTGCGGGCATTGCGGGACGATGTCGGCGGCCTTTATCCAGCCCCAGCTTTGTTGCAGGGCGTCGGCATCGGGCGCGGTGGCCGGGGTGGCGATGAGGGTGATCATGGTCGGCGCACCCGTTTGGTCGGCGTAGTCGCAGCGGTAGTCGTGCAGGGCGAACATCGGGGTGTCGCCTTTGCCGATGGCTTCAACGTGGCCGAGGTAGGCGGCAAGGCGGGTTTGCCAGGCGGCGGGGTCAATAGGCGGTGGCGCGGTGTAGTAGCCTTCGAGGAAGTAGAGTTCGGGTTGCAGACGGGGTTCGTGGGCGAGGGTCATGGGGTGTTTCCGGGTTCTTTTTGTTTGCGCTTGGCGCTGTATGTCCACCACGGTAAGGCTTCGCCACCGTGTATATAGTCCACGGCGGCTTGCAGGATGTCGAGGACGCAAGGGTTGTGGCGGCTGCCGTCGAGGGCGCAGAGGCGGTGGTAGAGATCGGCGGCGTTTTTGCCGATGAGGTCTTGCGGATGGTGGATGCCGAGGCGGCGCAGGTCTTGCGCGCCGGCAGGGCCGATGTTGGGCAGATCGGTGATACCAATCCCAGAAATTAAGCTGAGAAGGCGGCGCGGCGAAGACAGTATGTTTAATACGGCAAGACGCGCCAACACACTCAGATGATTTTCCGGGATTGGTATGAGTTGATGCAGGTGGTCGCGGCGGACTTCGTCTGGGTGCATGGTGTCAGGCGGCGTGGTTGCGGGGGGTTTGTCGCTGCGCGGGTTGTCTAAACCCTTTCTCGCTGACGCGAGCTGTTCCAGTCCCCAACCCCTTCCGCCGGGGCCCCGCAAAAACGCGCGCGTTTTTGCGGGGCGAGGCCATTGGGGGAGGGGCTTTTTCGTGCGCGTGTCTCGCTCTGTTAGTCAATGCCGAGTTTTTTCAGTTTGTAGCGCATGGCGCGGAAGCTGATGCCGAGTTTTTCGGCGGCTTTGGTCCTGTTGTAGTTGCAGTCTTCGAGGGCTTTGAGCAGCAGGTTTTTTTCCATGGTCTGCATGTAGTCTTCGAGGTCGTCCGGCAGTGGTGCGCTGTTGCGTTGTGGCGGCTGTGCGGGGGCGTAGTTTTCTTGCGGGTAGGGCGCGGGGTATTCGTTGTTCTCATGGGCGACGGGTTGTGTCCGGGGATAGGAGGACGGCGGCATGTAGGGCGGTTGTTGCGGCGGGTAGGGGTAGGGTTGTTGTGGCAGGTAGGGATGGACGGGGGCGGGCTGCGCGGGTTCGTTGTGTGCGGGCAGGCGGTTCTCGCTGACGTGGATGTCTTCGGCTTCAATCATGTTGCCTTCGACGAAGGTGAGCGCGCGTTCGAGGATGTTTTCGAGTTCGCGCACGTTGCCGGGGAAGTCGTAGTTTTCGAGTTTGCGCAGGGCTTTGGGGGTGAGTTGGGCTTCGGGGTAGCCGGAGTCGCGCGCGAGTTTGGCCAGGAGGTGGCGCGAGAGGATGGCGATGTCGCCTTCGCGTTCGCGCAGGGGCGGCATGGTGAGTTCGATGACGTTCAGGCGGTAATAAAGGTCTTCGCGGAATTTGCCTTCGCTGACGCGTTTGGCGAGATCGTGGTGGGTCGCCGAGATGATGCGCACGTCCACGGCTTCTTCGCGGTCGCCGCCGATGGGGCGCACGGCGCGTTCCTGGATGGCGCGCAGGAGTTTGACTTGCATGGACAGCGGCAGGTCGGCGACTTCGTCGAGGAAGAGGGTGCCGCCGCTGGCGGCGACGAAGAGGCCGTCCTGGTCCTGGTTGGCGCCGGTGAAGGCGCCTTTTTTGTAGCCGAAGAATTCGCTTTCGACGAGGTTTTCCGGGATGGCGCCGCAGTTGACGGCGATGAAGGCGCCTTCGCTGCGGTTGCTCTGGTGGTGGATGGAGCGGGCGGCGACTTCTTTGCCGGTGCCGGATTCGCCGTGGATGAAGACGGGGGCCTGGGAACGGGCGACACGGGCGATCATGTCGCGTACGCGCTGCATGACGTCGGCTTCGCCGATGAGTTCGACTTTGCTCGCGGAGCGGCCGCCTGCCGGGGCGTTGTCGGCGGTCTTGCCGCCGGTTTTGTTGCCGCCGCCGCTTTTGCCGCCGCCCGTGCCGGGGTTTTCTTTGAGCGCGGCTTTGCAGACGTTGCGCAGTTGTTTGAGGTCGAAGGGTTTGTTGATAAAGTCGAAGGCGCCGAGTTTGAGGGCGCGGATGGCGGTGTCCATGTTGCCGTGCGCGGTAATCATGCACACGGGCAGGCCGGGGTAGTGTTTCTGGATGTGGGCGAGCAGATCGAGGCCGTCACCGTCGGGGAGTTTGATGTCGGAGATGACGAAGTTGTATTGCTCTTCTTTGAGTGCCTTGATGGCTGCTTTGATGCTGTATGCGCTGGTGCAGGTGATGTCCTGCCCCATGAGGCTCATTTCTATGAGTTCGCAGATGTCGCGTTCGTCGTCGATGATGAGGGCTTTGGTCATGGTTGTGGTTTCCGGTTTGGGGTTGGGTGTTCGGGTTGGGTCGTGTAATGGGCGGGATTTTGCCGCCCGATCGTCCCGCCTGGCGCGTTGTTCAGGTGCCGTCGTCTTCGTCGCTGCCGCTTGCGAGGTAGCGCTCCATGGTGAGGCGGAAGCAGGCACCGGTTTCCCGGCGCACGTACACGATTTGTGCCTGGTTCGCCACGCACATTTCGCGCACGAGGTAGAGGCCGAGGCCGGTGCCGTGCCGCTTGCTGAAAAAGGGTTCAAAGATGCGTTCTTCGTCTTCGGCGGCGACGCCGCAGCCGTTGTCCTGGATGTCGATGTAGAGGAAGCGGCCCACATCGCCCAGGCGGGTGCGCACGGTGATTTCGACGTTGTCGCGGCGTGCGTGTTTGGCGGCGTTCAGCATGAGGTTGTGCAGGATTTGTTCGAGGTGGCCGATGTCGAAGAAGACAGCGTAGTCCTGCGTCGCGGCGATGTCGGCACGGATGGTGGTCGCACCGGTTTCGTCGTTGGTCTGCGCTTCTTTGATGATGCGTTGCAGGAAGGGGTTTAAGCGGATGAGCTGGGTGTTGCGCGGTTTGTCGGAGAAGAGGTTCAAAATGTCGCTGATGATGGTGTTCATCCGCTGGGTGTTGTTCCTGATTTTGCCGGTGAGGAAGTGGATTTTCGGGTCGTCGCTCATTTCTTCGAGGAGGTCGGCGGCGCTTTGCACGGAGCTGAGCGGGTTCCGGATTTCGTGGGCGATGCCGGCGGTCAGGCGCCCCAGCGAGGCGAGGCGGGTTTCGCGCACGCGCTGGTAGCTTTCGTCGATGCTTTCCAGCATGAGCAGGGTGAGTTGCATGTCTTCGTCGCTGCGCAGGGCGTTGAAGCTGAGGCTGTAGCTGCCTTTGCCGATGTCGAGGGTGCGGTTGTCGCTGTACCGCATATGCTGCCAGCGGCCGAAGCGCCGCGCGAGTTCGGGCAGCAGTTCGCCCAGGGTGCGCGGCACTTTTTCGTGTTCGCCGAGGCCGAAGATGGTGCGCGCCTGGCGGTTCAAGGTGAGGATGGCGCTGTCGCCGCTAACGACGATGAGGCCGTTTTGCATGTCTTCGATGATGGAGTCGTTCATTTTCCGCAGCTGCTGGGTGTAGTTGCGGTTGAGTTCGGCGTTGATGCGGTTGTCGCGCCCCTGCGCGGAGAGGTAGCTGACGAGGACGGTAAGCAGGGCGGTGCCGATGGCTATCAGCGCCGGTTCGCGGTAGAGGTGGCTGTGCTGGCCGAGGGCGGTGAGGATGGCGCTCAGGCGGTCGTAGGCGGAGAGCGCTTTGAGTTGTTGCCAGGGGATTTGCGGCAGGATGAGCAGGCAGCCGCCGACACCCGTCCACAGGATGGCGATGCCGATGCCGTAGAGGATGCTTTGCCGCAGGGTGAGGGTGAGGGCGGAGAGGAGGACGGTGCTGAGGATGGTCATCATCAGCAGGCTGGTGTTGCTGAATGCGCCGAGCTGGATGATGAGGGCGGCCATCAGCAGCAGGTCGAAGAAGGCATTACTGAGCAGCAGTCTGTCGCTGACGGGGTCGTGCAGGGAGATGAGCCAGTGGATGCCGAGGGCGGCGATGTAGGCGAGGACGAGCAGCACGAACCAGCTGGTGCCGCCGAGGCCGACACCGTGCAGCGGCGAGCGCGCCGACTGGTCGCTCAGGATGAAGCCGAGCATGAAGAGCAGCGCGGCGACGATGCGCACGACGTTGAACACGCGCAGCATGGCGGCGCGGTAGTGCATGCTTTCCTCGCCGGTAATCTTGATGATGCGGCCGGGGTCGTGCAGCGGGATTTGCAGGTCTTCGTTGTTTTTCAGGGCAAGCATAGGGGGAGTTCGTTCAGCGGATCAGATCGCCGTAGCGCGCCTGGGCGCGGGCGATGGCGACGGTGGCGGCGGTATCGGCGCGCAGGATGCGCGGGCCGAGGTGCTGCGGTTGCCAGTGTGCCGCTTGCGCGGCTTCGACTTCGGCGGGGGTAAATCCGCCTTCGGGGCCAATCAGCAGGCTGAGGCAGTCGGTGGCAGCGGGGGATGCGCCGGCGGGCGCATGGTGCGGGGTGAATATCCAGCGCAGGCCGCTAGCAGCGGTGAGCACGTCCGCAAGCGGCGTGATGGCATCCAGCGGCGGCAACACCGCCCGCCCGCACTGCATGGCGCTCGCGATGATGATGCCCTGCCAGTGTGCCAGCTTCTTGTCGCGCCGCTCACCCGGCGGCAACGCCTCGCTGCGCGCAGCAATGACGGGGACGATGCGGCGCACGCCGAGCTCGACTGCCTTCTGCATCACGCGATCCATCGCCTCGCCTTTGAGGATGGCGGCGTAGAGGGTGAGATTGAGCGGGGATTCATTGGCGGGCGCCTGCCTGCCCGTGATGCGGACGCGGGTGGCGCGGCGGTCAATATGGCTGATTTCGCCGCTGTAATCGCAGCCGTCGCCGTTGAACAGCGTCAGCGCATCGCCCACGGCCAGACGCAGGGCGCGGGCGGCGTGGCGGTGCGCGTCATCATCAAGCGCAACCTCCTGTCCCGCATCAAGGTATTGAGCCGTATAGATCCGAATTTCCCGCATATGGCGTCCGTTGAGGATGAAAAATATCCGTGATTTAATGACTTATCCATTTTACCCCTCACTGACAATTTTTGACACCTCATGATAATCAGCAGCTGGAACGTGAATTCACTGAACGTGCGCTTGCCGCACGTCCTGCAATACCTCAAAGAAGCCGCGCCGGACGTGCTCGGCCTGCAAGAACTCAAACAAACCACAGACGCCGTCAACGCCGCCGCCCTCACCCAGGCGGGCTACCACAGCGCCATCTTCGGCCAAAAAACCTACAACGGCGTCGCCCTGCTCGCGCGCGAACCGCTCACCGACATCGTCTGCGGCATCCCCGGCTTTGCCGACGAACAGGCGCGGGCGATTGCCGCAACTGTCGGCGACGTGCGCATCCTCAACCTCTATGTCCCGAACGGCAAAGCGGTCGGCGACGAAAAATACCACTACAAACTGCGCTGGCTGGACGCCGTGACCGCCTACATTGACAAAATCAGACGCGACTACGGCAAACTCGTCATCATCGGCGACTTCAACATCACCCCCGCCGACCTCGACGTACACGACCCCGCCGCCTGGCGCGACAAAATCCTCTGTTCCGTGCCGGAAAGACAGGCGCTTGCCGCCATCCTCGCCCTCGGCTACCGCGACGCCTACCGCAGCCTGCACCCCGACACCGTGCAATACAGCTGGTGGGACTACCGCATGGGCGGCCTGCGCCGCAACATCGGCATGCGCATCGACCTGACCCTGAGCAACGACGCGCTGAACGTGCAGGCGGCGGGCATCCACACCGCCCCGCGCCACTGGGAACGCCCCTCCGACCACGCCCCGGCGTGGGTGGCCATCGAACCCTGAAACCAAGGAAACAACATGACCATCCTCCAATACATTTTTAGCGTTTACATCAGCGCCCTCGGTACCATCCTCGGCACCCCGCAAGTCGAACCCGACCCGGCACTCATCGCCCAACTCGAACACGAACGCCCCGCTGCCATCGGCAAAAATGGCGCAGATGCCCTTTACGCCATCCCCCAAGCCCCGACAGGCGAACTTACCCTGTATTGCAATCGTGACCGGGCCGACTGCCTCGGCGTTGCGCGGCAAAACCTCGCCGCCTACCGCGCAGCCGCCAAACAGCACAAAAATGCCTGGCAGGCGCAAGAAAAAGCCATCGCCGCCCTGCGGCAATACGAGCATTTCCGCTACACCACAACCTACGAAAGCCCGCTACCGCCCTATGACCGGATTTTCCGGCAGCGCATCCTCGCCGCTTACCGCTTTGCCGATGGCGAAAAAACAGCTGCCATCGAAAGCCTCTGCACCTCGACGGCAGTGGGTTTGCACCTCCTCAACAATGACCAAAACGGCCTGTTCCCCGGCCTGATGGCAACAGGGCTCATTGCAGCAAACACGACCCTGCTGGCGGAAATGCTGGCCGGAAGCCCGGCGGACATCCATCTGCCAACCATCTGCGATGAAATCAAAGTACAACCGGCGGAAAACCTGTCCCTATGTCCGCACCTGGCAGGAGAATGGGAATATACATCCGCGCACTTGGAGAGATTCTTGCAAGAAATCCTTGGCATCTTAAAAAACATGGAAGACGAAGCGCGGCAAAACGGCTTTACAACCCCCGCGCCCCGGAAAGCCTTCATCAATATGGTCAAGCAGGCACAAGCCTACATCTCACATGAATCCACACGCTTTTGCAGCGCCGAAAACAAAGCTGCCGTCGCGCGTGGCGAATTGCCCGATCTCAATCCTGATCCCAATGCCAGAGCGCAATATTGCAGCCCGTACAACTTCCTCTGCGATGCCTGGACGCAGGACTACACTCCCTTCCAAGCACGCCTGCTCAACGTCAACCGCTACCTCACTGCGCTTGACTACCTGCGCCATCCCACCGACACCCCGCCGGCGGGCTATCACATCGAAAACAACACCCTGACCTTCACCCGCTACCCGATACGCAGAAACGAAGAAGGGATGCAAACCGTCACCCTGCCGCTGCCCGGCAGCCGGTATAACAAGCCAAGATCAGAATAACAGACTGAAACAAAAGGGGAAAATATGTACAGCATTCCCCCATTCGTTGCCAACGTGCTACTCAGCGCTCTCGGCACCATCGCAACCACCCCGCAAGTCGAACCCGACCCGGCACTCATCGCCCAACTCGAACAAGCACGCCCCGCCGCTGTCGGCAAAAATGGCGCAGACGCCCTCTTTGCCCTGCCCCAAGCGCCCGCCGTACCGACATTTCAATGTCAGACAGACAGCACCGACTGCCTCGCCAAAGCACGACAAAACCTCACCGCTTACCGCGCAGCCGCCCAACAGCACCAACAAGCCTGGCAGAAACAGGAAAAAGCTATCGCCGCCCTGCGGCAATATGGGCACTCCCGCTACCTTGCCAATTTGGACGCACCGCCTTACGAGCGCACGATTAGCGAACGCTTCCGTGCTACTTACCGCTTTGTGGATGGAGAAAAAGAAGCGGCGATGCAAAGCGTCTGCACCGATGCCGCACTTGGGTTGCACTTTATCAACACCGCACACAGCCAAATACTGGATGGCATCATCGGGGCATCCATGATCGGTCGAGATGTGCCCCTGCTTGCTGAAATGCTGGCGGAAAGCCCGACAGGCACCCGTCTGCCCGCTGCCTGCGACGAAGTCAAAGTGCAGCCTGCGGAAAACCTGTCCCTGTGTCCGCGTATGTACGGCGAATGGCGCGGCATGTCTGAACGGTTACAGAATGCCCTGCAAGAAGAGGAATTGAAGAAAAACGACGAAAAACTCTACAAAGAATCCGGCATAAATCCCAAAACCCACATCATCGCTGCTGGCTTTCGGCAACAAACCCTTGCCTACGCCTTGCATAAAGTCGCGCGTGCCTGTACGGCGGAGGCTAAAGCTGCCGTCGCACGCGGTGAATTGCCCGACCTTAGCGTGAGCATTGAGGCCAAAGCGCAATATTGCAGCCCGTACAACGGCATTTGCATCGCCATAGAAGGGCTAGACTACACCCACTACCAAGCGAGTCTTCTCAACGTCAACCGCTACCTCACCGCGCTGGACTACCTGCGTCACCCCACGGATATCCCACCGGCGGGCTATCACATCGAAAACAACAACTTGATCTTCATCCGCTACCCTGATCGCGAAGATGAGGAGGGGATGCAGACCGTCGCCCCGCCGCTGCCCGGCAGCCGGCAAAAACAGCACGACACAAGCACAATAACGCATGACATCACGTACTTCCCGCAAAAACACAGGGGGCGTTTTGCCGGGAAGCACGCGCAGAAAGGCTTTAATGTCGTGTGAATGACCGGATTTGCAGGTATTTCAAAATCCTTGCTGCCGTAACAAAGCACCGTGGCAAAAACATGAAAAAAGGCTTGTCCCAAACTTAAAAAATACTATAATGCGCGCCTTCACACAGCGGGTGCTTAGCTCAATTGGTAGAGCATCGCCCTTACAAGGCGAGGGTTATAGGTTCGAGTCCTATAGCACCCACCAAAATGCGGAGTGGTAGTTCAGCTGGTTAGAATACCTGCCTGTCACGCAGGGGGTCGCGGGTTCAAGTCCCGTCCATTCCGCCATTCTTGATTCTTCTTCCCTCATTTGTCCATAGTCACGCGGAGTGGTAGTTCAGTCGGTTAGAATACCTGCCTGTCACGCAGGGGGTCGCGGGTTCGAGTCCCGTCCATTCCGCCATATTTCATCAAGTCGCCATAAGCTACCGTAATGGTAGTTTTTTTATGCCCGGATTTCATGCATAGCTAAAATGTTTATAGTCGTTTCAAATATGAATAATGCGGTGTTGGCCCGCCTCGCCGTATCACTTCCATTTGAAACGACCATACATCCATCGACCGCCATTAGTCCTCTGGCGAAAATATTTCGGGAATTTACCGTTCTCAAATGAAACACGAAAAGCTGATTCAAAGCAGCGGCAGTGCATACAAACGGCTCACAGACGTACCCCCCGCTCTCTTCCGCCGGAAAAGAAATCCGGACACCACACCCGCCAAGCAAGCAGTATAAAGAGGCGAACGGAACGTTAGGCAAACGCAGAACCGTCATTGAGCACATCAACAGGAAACGGAAGATATGCAAAATACGGTTACTGCCTTACCGCAACAGACGTAAGCGGTTCGGGTTAAGGGCAAATCTGCTTGCAGAGCGGTTCATGCTATGAGATGAGTATTTTCGCGAGAGGTCTATCATTGTTGGTCCACGCTGACCGGGCGACACAGTTGTTCATTCGCATAAAGCAGGCAATAAAAAAACGGGGCCGGGCCCCGTTTTTTGTTCCGCCGTTATTTGCGGATGGTCCATTCGTCCTTGCCTTTGACTTTTTTCTTGCTCAGGCTGACTTTGCCGTCTTTGGATTTGTAGCCACCCTTGCTGCTGTTCAGGATGACGCCGTCCGGCAGGTCGGCGGCAAAGACTTCCGCTTTTTTCTTGTCCGGGGACAGGATGACGTACACGGCGAGGGTGTCGTTGGCCGGGTCGATCAACTGAATGTCGGCGATGTCGAAGATTTGCACACATTCATTGCGCATGGTGGACCAGGTTTGTCCGGCGGATGGCAGGCAGCCGTGCGCATCTTTTTCGCCGCCGATGGGCTGTTCGGCAGGTTGTTGTGCGGCAGCCGCATCAACTTCCGGCGGGGCGGGGGCGGGATCGGCCGGCGGGGTTTTATCGCCACCGCCGCAGGCGGCGAGGAGGCAGGCGGCAGCCAGCAGGGACAAGGTGTGTTTTTTCATTGGTTTCTCCGTGGATGGGAAAGTTTCGGTCGCTTTCGGCGACGGTTGATGCGGCAGATTCCGCATCGGCGAGCGATTGTCGGCGAGTTGTCGTTTTTTGGCAAGGTTTTTGTTGTATGGATGACACTTTACCGGCATTAAAAAACCGCCTGACGGCGGTTTTTTCAGGCGGCGTTACAGCACTGCTTTTACGGCTTCGGCGAGGCGGGCGACTTCCGCTTCGTTTTTCATGCCGGCGATGTTGATACGGCCTTCGCCGACCATGTACACGGCGTAATCGTTGCGCAGACGTTCGACGCGTTCTTTGCCGAGCGGCAGCAGGGTGAACATGCCCCGGTGCGAATCGGTGATGAAGCGCCAGTCGCCGCCGCAGGCCTTGGTGAGCGCGTCGGCGAGTTGCTGGCGGCGCAGGCGGATGTAGGCGCTGATTTCGTTCAGTTCTTTTTCCCAGTCGGCGCGCAGGGTGCTGTCGCCAAGGATTTCGGCGACAGCGGCGGCGCCATGATCGGGCGGCATGGAGACCATCGCGCGGCTGGCGGTGGCGAGGTAGCTGCGCAGGGCGTCGGCGATGCGCGCGTCTTTGGCAACGGTGAGGACGACGCCGACGCGTTCGCGGTAGAGGCCGAAGTTTTTCGAGCAGGAGGCGGCGATGAAGAGGGTTTCGAGGGTGGAGGCGAGTTTGCGCACGCCGTAGGCATCCGGCTCGATGCCTTCGCCGAAACCGAGGTAGGCGAGGTCGATGACGGGCAGGAAGCCGCGTCTGGCGGCAATTTCCGCGACTTTGTCCCAGTCCGCCGGGGTCAGGTCGGCACCGCTGGGGTTGTGGCAGCAGCCGTGCAGCAGCACGATGTCGTCGGGCCCCATGTTTTCCAGGGCGGCGAGGAAGGCGTCACGGTTGACGATGCTTTTTTCGCGGTCGTAGTAGGGGTAGGTTTTGGCTTCGAAGCCGCAGGCGCCGAAGATGGCGTGGTGATTGCCCCAAGTCGGGTCGGGTGTCCAGAATTGTTTGCCGGCGGCGATTTTTCGCAGGACTTCGGCGACGATACGCAGCGCGCCGGTGCCGGCGACGGCCTGGTTTGCGCGGACACGGCCGGTGTCGTAGCCGCTGCCGAGGATGAGTTCGGCCATGCGGGTGTTGTAGTCGTCGTTGCCGTTGACGCCGACGTATTTTTTGGTGGTCTGGCGCTGCCAGATGCGCTGTTCTGCCGCTTTGACGGCACGCATGACCGGAGTCTCGCCGGTGGTGTCCTGAAAGATGCCGACGCCGACGTCGATTTTTTCGGGGCGCGGGTCGTCGCGGCACAGTTTGGAGAGTTTCAGGATGGGATCATCCGGCAGTTTTTCGATGTGCTCAAACATGGCGTTTCCTTTTTTTGGCTGAGGGATAGGGGTTGGTTGGCAACAGGTAGAGGCGGGTGCGCGAGAGGCGGTCGTAGAGAGTGCAGCCGTCCACGTCCAAGTAGCGCCACCATAGGCCGATTCCCGCAGGGGCGCAAGTAATGAGGGCGCAGCACCAGCGTTTGAGGGCAAGTGCAGTGGTGAGTGGGCGGCCGTTTTCGTCGGCAACCGCCAGCCGCCAGGCACGCATGCCGAGGGTTTGTCCCTGTTGCGTCCAGAAGTAGATGTAGAAGGCGAGCCAGGCGGCGAGCAGCGCCGCTTGCAGCAGGTAGTGCAGCGCCCCGCCGGTGATGGCTTCGCCTTTGTTGAGGATGATGAAGAGGAAGCCGACGCCGATCCAGCAGGCAGCGAGCAGCATGGTGTCGTAGGCGATGGCGGCAAGGTGGCGCATGAGCGGGGCGGGGCGGGCGTCGTCGATAATCAGCGGCATGGCGGGCGGTTACGGGCGTATTTTCCGCATACTAGCACGGCTGCCGCTTCCTGAAAATTCTGGAACGGTGCCGGTATTTGCCGCTAAAATGCCGCCGTTTTTTCACTATTTCGTAGGGAACTGTTCATGAATGTTTTTTCGCGGTATCGCGTCGCTTCCATTATCGGCCTCTTGGCTCTGCATGGCCCGGCGTTTGCCCAGGAGCCGATTGAGGAAGCGGTGTTTGATGATGCGCCGCCGTCCATTGCCGACAATCTGCCGCCTGATCCGTCGGTTGCGACCAGCGAGTTGTCGGCAATGGCGACGGAAGACGCGCAGCCGCAGGAAGCAATGACCCAGCCGCATCAGGCGATTATCGGCGAGGAAATGCGCCCGTTTAACAGCCGCCGCATCGAGCTGATTGAGGCGCTGGCGCTGAACCCGACGGAAGTGCTTTACAACGGACGGACTTACCCGCTGAAAAACCCGCAGCGTCTGCGGCTTTTTTATGAAAACGAGCAGTACCCGACGGTGTGGACGCAGGAAAACAGCCTGCTGGAACGGGTAGATGCGTTGAAGCGGCTGATCGCGGATGCGCCGCAGGATGCCCTGCCGCCCGCCCGCTACCACAGTGCGCTGATTGACGGCCTGCAAGCGGGCGCACAATACGACGACATCGTCCCGCTGGAACTGCTTTTGACCGATGCCTACCTCACTCTCGCCGGCGACCTCGCCAACGGCCTGGTCAGCCCGCGCAAGACCCATCCCGAATGGAACGCCGAAGGCGTCAGCGACGAAGCGCTGGGCGACATGCTGGCACAAGGCGTCGTCTCCGGCGACATCGAAACCGCCGTACGCACCATCAACGACGGCAACCCGCGCTATCAGGCGCTGAAGCAGCGCTACAACGCCGTTGTCGGCGACGCCATCCTCACCCCGGCAAGCAGCGGCGAGCCGCTGCCGAAAGTCACCCTGCGCCCCGGTATGAACCACGAAGCCGTCGCCATCCTGCGCGACAAACTCAACGTCCCGGCCGAAGGTGGCGATCCCTTCTATTACGACGACCTGCTTGCCGACGCCGTCCTCACCTACCAGCAGAACAACGGCCTCAAAGCCGACGGCATCGTCAGCGGCAAAACCCGCAACATGCTCAACGGCGGCAACAAAAGCGGCGGCGCGCGCAACGTTGGAGCCGACAGCCTGATGATCAACATGGAGCGCCAGCGCTGGCTGCCGCAAGACATGGGCGAGACCTACGTACTGGTCAACATCCCGTCCTACTACGTCAAAATGTACCACGACAACCGGCCCATCTACGAAACCAAAGCCATCATGGGGCGGCGCGACCGGCAAACCCCTGCCTTCGTCAACCACCTGCGCCACGTCGTGATGAGCCCGACCTGGACCGTGCCGCCGACCATCCTGAAAAAAGACAAAATCAACAAACTGCGCAGCAACCCCGGCGCTTTCGACGGCAACTTCGACGCCGTCGTCGGCGGGCGCGTCCTGCGCCCCAGCGAAGTCAACTGGAACTCGCCCTCGGCGCTGCACTACACCCTGCGCCAAAAACCCGGCGCGCGCAACGCCCTCGGCAGAGTCAAATTCCTCTTCCCGAACAAACATGCCATCTACCTGCACGACACTCCGAGCAAAGGTCTCTTCAACCGTAGTGACCGTGCCCTCAGCTCCGGCTGCGTCCGCCTGCAAAAACCCGAAGAATTTGCCAACGTTCTGCTCAACAACAACGGCTGGTCATCCGAACGCATCAAAAAGGCAATGAACCAAAGCAAAGAACAATGGGTCAACACCCCGGAGACCCCCATCTACCTCGTGTACTGGACCACCTGGACCGAGCCGGACGGCCGCCTGCAAACCGCCGGCGATGTGTACGGCAAAGACAACATCCTCTTGCAACAATACAAAAAAGCGCTGAACTAAGGAGCAACCATGACCACAGCACACACCCCGCAAAACAGTTACAGCAAAGAAGAACTCATCGCCTGCGGCCGTGGCGAAATCTTCGGCGCGGGCAACGCCCAACTGCCGCTGCCGAACATGCTCATGATGGACCGCATCACCACCATCAACACGGACGGCGGCAAATACGGCAAAGGCGAAATCATCGCCGAATTCGACATCCACCCCGACCTGTGGTTCTTCGCCTGCCACTTCCAGGGCGACCCCGTCATGCCCGGCTGTCTCGGCCTTGATGCCATGTGGCAACTCGTCGGCTTCTACCTCGCGTGGAGCGGCGGCGTCGGACGCGGCCGGGCACTAGGCTGCGGCGAAGTCAAATTCAGCGGCCAAGTCCTGCCCACCCATAAAAAAATCACCTACCACATCCACATCAAACGCCTCATCATGCGCCAACTCATCCTCGGCATCGCCGACGCCACCGCCGGCGTGGACGGGCGCGAAATCTACAATGGCACCGACCTCAAAGTCGGCCTCTTCACCAGCACCGACAGCTTCTAACCCCATACAGAGAGCAACAACATGAAACGCGTCGTCGTCACCGGCATGGGCATCGTCTCCAGCATCGGCAACAACTGCAAAGAAGTCCTGACATCCCTGCAACACCTCAAATCCGGCATCACCCACAGTACGGCCTACGCCGAAAAGGGCCTCAGATCCCAAGTCGAAGGCAGCATCAAAATAGACCCCAAAGAACATATCGACCGCAAAATCCTGCGTTTCATGGGCGACGCTGCCGCCTACTGCTACATCGCCATGAAAGAAGCCATCGGACACGCCCGCCTCCTGCCCGAACACATCTCCAACATCCGCACCGGCCTCGTCGTCGGCACCGGCGGCGCGACCCCCTCGGCGCAAGTTGAAGCGGCGGACACCCTGCGCGCCAGCGGCGTCAAGCGCATCGGCCCCTACGCCGTCACCAAAACCATGGCCTCCACCACCTCCGCCTGCCTCGCCACCCCCTTCGCCATCAAAGGCGTCAATTACTCCATCAGCTCCGCCTGCTCCACCAGCGCGCACTGCATCGGCCACGCCGCCGAGCTCATCCAGATGGGCAAACAGGACATCGTCTTCGCGGGCGGTGGCGAAGAAGTCCACTGGGCGCTGACCTGCATGTTCGACGCCATGGGCGCACTCTCCACCAACTACAACGCCACCCCCGCCGTCGCCTCGCGCGCCTACGACGCCAACCGCGACGGCTTCGTCATCTCCGGCGGCGGCAGCATCCTCGTCCTCGAAGAATACGAACACGCCAAAGCGCGCGGTGCCGGCATCATTGCCGAACTCACCGGCTACGGTGCCACCTCGGACGGCTACGACATGGTGCAGCCCTCCGGCGAAGGCGCGGCGCGCTGCATGCAAATGGCGATGGCGACCCACCCTGGCGACATCGACTACATCAACGCCCACGGCACCTCTACCCCCGTCGGCGACACCCGTGAACTCGAAGCCATCAAAACCGCCTTCGCCGGCAAAACCGTACCACCCATCAGCTCCACCAAATCCCTGACCGGCCACGCCCTCGGTGCCGCAGGCTCAAACGAAGCCATCTACTCCCTGCTCATGCTGCAACACGGCTTCCTCACCGCCTCGGCACACATTGACACCCTTGACGAAAACGCCGCAGACCTGCCTATCCTGCGCGAAAACCGCCAGCAAACCCTGAACGCCGTCATGAGCAACAGCTTCGGCTTTGGCGGCACCAATGCCACCCTCATCTTCAGCCGTGTCAATGCCTAAGCCCCGCGCCATCCTCCTGCTCGCCGCCCTCACCCTCGGCGGGCAGACAAACGCCCAATACATCACCGGCGAAGAACAACCCCTGCGCCCCCAACCCGCCCCTGCCGGACACACTACCCAACAGGCCGCTGCCACTCCGGCAGAAAACGCCGCCCCGGCGGACAAACCCCAAAAACCGCAGAAAAACAAACAGAACGCCGCCGCAGAACAAACCCTGCCGAACGCCGACAACCTCGAAGCCTATACTGCTGCGCAAATCGTCGAACAGGCACAAGCCGAGGCCGCCGCCAAACAGGAAGCCGCCAAAGCCGCCGCTGAACAGGCAGCGCAAGCCGAAGCTGCCGCCAAAACTGCCGCAGAACAAGCAGCGAAAGCCGCTGCCGCCGCCGAAACCGCCGCCCACGAAGCACAAAACGCCGCACCGGGCAGCGACAGCCAGACCGCCGCTCTCCCCGCACAAAACACAGACAGCGGCGCCCTCCCCGAAGGCGAACCTCCGCCGGACGACGCCGAAAACATCGCCCTCCTGCCCGTCGAACGCCTCACCCCGCCGCCACCACCGACCGAAACCATCATCGTCGAACAAGCCATCTACCGCTGCCCGCACGGCAAAGACTATATCTACGTTGATGCCGACGCCAAAAAAGGGCGCAGCAAATGCACCCTCTACCGCGCCGCCAAAACCGCAGAAGTCCCCGTCGGCAGCCAACCCGAAAAACCCCTGCCCGGCGGCAGCGCCGGTTGCAGCGGTACCCTCAACTACAAAGGCAACACCTACCTCTTCCGCGAAGGCATGCCCTGCCCTATTCCGGACAACATCTTCCGCCGCCTGACCCCGGCCGCCAGCAGCCGCTAACACTATGACCAGCCAACAACCCCCCTACCAACGCCCCAAACTCGTCCCGCCCGACGGGCACAACAAAGTCCTGCTCCATTCCTGCTGCGCCCCCTGCTCCGGCGAAGTCATGGAAGCCCTGCTCGCCTCGGACATCGACTACACCATCTTCTTCTACAACCCCAACATCCACCCGCGCCGCGAATACGAACTGCGTAAAGACGAAAACATCGCCTTCGCCGAGAAAAACGGCATCCCCTTCATCGACTGCGACTACGACACCGACAACTGGTTTGCCCGCGCCAAAGGCATGGAATGGGAACCCGAACGCGGCAAACGCTGCACCATGTGCTTCGACATGCGCTTCGAGCGCACCGCCCTTTATGCCCACGAACACGGCTTCCCCGTCATCACCAGCTCGCTCGGCATCAGCCGCTGGAAAAACATGGCGCAAATCAACCAAAGCGGCCTGCGCGCCGCCGAACCCTACCCCGACGTCCAATACTGGACCTTCAACTGGCGCAAAGGCGGCGGCTCACAGCGGATGATTGAAATCAGCAAACGCGAGCGCTTCTACATGCAGGAATACTGCGGCTGCATCTATTCCCTGCGCGACACCAACGCTTGGCGCCTGAAAAACGGACGCGGCAAAATCAAACTCGGCGTGATGTATTACGGCGATGACGATCCGCCAGCAGAAAAATAAACAGCAAAAAGCGGGCGACAAGCCCGCTTTTTTCTATCTAGCATTGTCCGCTTCTTTGCATATGACAAAACCGCTATTTGTCAGAATGCAAAAAAATAGGAGTGGCAAAAAAGAAGTAGGGCGGGATTGAGCCAGCCATACATTTCAATTCTGACGAATCGAAACCCAAACCACAAAATACGTCGTATATTTCTAAAACCGAGATGGAATAATAATACTTGCTTGATAATAGGAGATACCAAAAGAGCATCAGATATGGCGTAAAGCAAAATTTATAATTCCACCAATCAACACGATAGCAACAGAGGCTATCAAAATAAGGATATTCTTAATGATCGGCATAGCTCTCATTTTGAATCTGCGTAGCGCTTCATAATATTCCTCCACATCATCTCGGTTCCTGGGTGGAGGGCGATAAGCTGTATATGATCTACTATCACTATCTTCATCCTTCACCTCAGCGAAAAAATCTTCTTTGCGACGTAATTGTGCATCATATGCAGCTCTGGCCTGCGGATTGGACAAAATCCTGTAAGAAGCATTGATAATTTGCATAATCCTGGTCTTTTCTGCCTTATCACTTTCCTTCGCCCAGTCAGGATGATGGCGAAAGACCAGTCTGCTATAAGCACGCTTTATTTCCTCAGGTGTTGCATCTCTTGGAACCCTGAGATTATCATAATGCGTCCATATGGTCATAAAATTCAACTACTTGGCAAAACTACTCAATACACCCATGATCGCAGGAAGGATTATAAATGTTGTCACCATATATATCCAAAATATATTCAAGCTAAATTTATTAAGCATTTGTCTCCTAAAAATATAAAAAGGAAAGAAGAAAAGAAATGGGAATAGGAAATAGATAGGAAAAAACAAAACCCAAATCCAATAAGATAGTGGAACTATTGCACCAGAATCTCTTAAAGCATTTCTATCTAATATAAACAGATGCGTTGGTAGTACTACAAGAGTTATCATCATGTATAGAATATACAATAGATTTCCTAATACACTCATCCCACCAATTAACCCTGTTATTATAGAAATTATTATTACCAATATTGCAACTATTATGTTCAAAATGAATAAATATGCTATAAATAATGAAATAATTAGTACTGTAAATAAAATTATTAATAAAGTAGAATTGCTTAAATTGACAAAAATTGATATTGCTGCATATAATAGCATTATAAGAGGGTAAAAAGTTAATAACCATATATATCGATTATTTACATTCAAGGATTCTTCTTCCCAATCCGGTAAATCATATTTTTTCATAGCATCCTCAACTTGTTAAAAATTAACTAAAAATAGACACTGTAAAACCACAAAATGGCTTAAACGCATGTTAATTGTTACAAGTTATTCAGACTACCCACTGCCTATATCTCTTAGGCTTCTTTTTGTAGGTTAAAAGTGCTAAATTGTGGGCAATAATTCACAAACTTACGGAGAAACAGTATGTTGCATGATAAAATCCGCACGTTGCGCGAACTGCGACATTGGTCACAGGAAGAAATGGCGGAGCGTATCCATATGTCAAAAAATGGTTATGCCAAAATCGAGCGGGGCGAAAGCAAGCTGAATCTGGATCGTTTGACGCAAATCGCCCAGGCATTTGATATGGATCTTGTCGAACTCATTAATATCAGCGAAAAAGGATTAATCTGTTTATTCTCTGAAAATAATAGTGGCACACACTATGGAAATTACTATCAGGGCGCAGAAACTATCGCAGCCGAGAATGAAAAGCTGCAACTTATCATTGCCCATAAAGACGAATTGCTGAAGCAGAAAGAAAACGAACTTATTGCCCTGCGTACTCTGGTCGCCGTTCTGCAAAAAGAAAAATGAGCCGAAATCCAAAAACCACTTGCCGTAGGGCGAGCTTCAGCTCGCAGAAATCATGCGGCTGACGGGGGTTAAAGTCCACCCCTGCGAACGTCGTTTTATTTTTTTTGCGATTGGTCTTGGTACACGGCAAAAATTCGCCAAGCGGTATGGTTATAGTCGTTTCAAACAGAAATGATACGGTTGGCAAGTTTCGCCGTACTATCTGTACTGCCTTCGGCTCGCCACCTTGTCTCATTCCTGTTTGAAACGACTATATTGGGTTTTGTCGCTGCGCGTTTTTTTGCTGCCCCCATCCCAACCCTTCCGCCGGGTACCCACAAAAACGCTCGCATTTTTGTGGGGCGCGGCCACGGGGGAAGGGCTTTTTTGTGCGCGTTTCTGATTTGGTACGCATCAAGCGGCGCAGTTACCGGGCTCGTCAAGCGGCGTGAACATTGGACTCACATAGGATGGGCTTCAGCCCATCAAGCAGGCACAGCCTGCTTTTTGCATTTTTAGAAAGAACGATGCCAAGCGGCACGCTTGCCGGATTTTGTCTTACCGCCGTGACCAGCGCCGCGCCGCTTCTGCGAGGAGGAGCGGCGGCGGCATGGCGGTGGTGTAGTCGGTGCAGTCTTCGCCGAGGTGATGCAGGGCGGCGAGGAGGTTGGCGGTCGGGGTGGCGTCGTTGAGGGCGGGGGCGTGGTTCTGCTTGCTCAGTTTGCTGCCGTCCGGGTTGAGCAGCAGCGGCAGGTGCAGGTAGCGCGGTTGCGGCAGGTCGAGCAGGCTTTGCAGGGTGAGGTGGATGGCCGTTGCCGCCACCAGGTCTTGTCCGCGCACGATGTCCGTCACCCCTTGCAGGGCGTCGTCAACCACTACCGCCAGCGCGTAGGCGATATCGCCGTCGCGGCGGCGCAGGACGGGATCGCCGATGTCGTCCGCCAGCGAGAAGCGGCAATCCCCCAGCAGGCGGTCGTGGAAGGTCACGGTCGTATCCGGCAGGCGCAGGCGGATGGCGGCGTCCGTCGGGGTGAGGCTGGTGAGGGGTTTTTCGCGACAGGTGCCGGGGTAGATTGAGCCTAATGCCCCCATGCGGGCGCCGTCGTGCCAGTGTTTGCGGCTACACTCGCAGGGGTAGAGCTGCGGGCGCAAGCGGTCGAGCGCGGCGAGGTAGTCGGCGATATGCGCCGATTGCACCCGTACCGTGCCGTCGTGGTGCAGGCCGTGGCTGCGCAGGGTGTGCATCTGCGCGGCGATGTATGCGGGGCGGCTGCGGCGGCTGTCCACGTCTTCGATGCGCAACAGCCAGCGCCCGCCGTGGGCGCGGGCATCGAGGTAGCTGCCGAGGGCGGCAACGAGCGAGCCGAGGTGCAGCGGCCCGCTGGGGGTGGGCGCGAAGCGGCCGGTGTAGGCGGGGGTGTTCATCGTGCGGTTGTTGCTCTGTGGGGTGGAATGCGCCGATAGAATAGGCTTTTGTTTTGTGTGTGTTGTGTCATGTCTTATTTGTTGTATGTCCGCTTGGGTTGTCATCTCTGTGAGGATGCGGCGGCGCTGCTGGCGGCGGTGAATGTGCCCGCCCGCCGCGTCAATATTGATCGCGATCCCGTCCTGCGCGCGCAGTACGATACGCTGGTGCCCGTTCTTTATGACGCCGCGCGCGACCGCGAGCTGGTGTTTCCTTTTGATGCGGGGGATGTTGTCCATTTCTGCGCCGCCGCGCCGCCGGGTTGAGGCGGCATTTCTGCCGCTTTTTCCACCAGGAAATCGATCATGCAGCGCACTTTCGCGCTGAGATGGCGGCGTTCGGGGTAGGCGGCGTGCAGGGTGATGCTGCGGAAGCGGTATGCGGGCAGGAGGCGCACCAGCCGTCCGGCGGCGAGGTCTTCTTTAATCAGCCACAGCGGCAGATAACCGATGCCACCGCCTGCCAGCAGCAGTTGGTGCAGCATCAGGGTGCTGTTGCTTTGCAACGGACTGGCGAGTTGCAGGGTGTCGCTGCCGTCATCCGTGCTGTACGGCATGGCGCTGATGTCGGTGTACGACGGCAACACCGCCTGGTGTGCCGCCGCTTCAAGCGGTGTCTGCGGTACGCCGTGGCGACGCAGGTAGGCGGGACTCGCCACCAGCACGAATTGCACGGTAAAGAGCGGGCGCACGACCAGCGTCGGCGCGGGCGTTTTGCTGACGCGCAGGGCGAGGTCGATGCCTTCGCCGATAAGGTCGCGCATGCCGTTGTCGAGGATGATGTCGAGGCTGACCGCCGGGTAGCGCGCGCGGTAGTCGTTCATCCAGCGGGCAAAGACGGGGTTCGCGCACCAGATGGGCGCGGTCAGGCGCAGATGCCCCTGCGGGCTGTCGCTACCGGCCTCGCTCGCGGCAACGTCAAGCAGTGTCAGCGCCTCGCTGGCGCGGTGGTAATAGACCTCACCCTCGGCGGTGAGGCGCAGGCTGCGACTGTTGCGCTGCATCAGGCGTGTGCCGAGATGCTGTTCCAGATGGCGCAGGTGTTTGCTTGCCATCGCGGTGGAGATGCCGAGGCTGTCGGCGGCGCGGGTGAAACTGCCACTGGCGACAATTTGGCAAAAGACGTGCAGACTGGTCAGGGTGTCCATGATTTCCTGTCGGGAAAAGTTGCTTCAATGGCGCGAGTATAGGCGAGGCGGGGGCGAAACCCTATACTGGCCGCTCTTTCATCAACCAGGGACTATCTCCATGCGATTCCTCGCTCCTTATCAGAACCTTATCCTTTCCTTCGTGCGTATCGTCAGCGCCTACCTCTTCATCCTGCACGGCACGTCCAAAGCTTTCGCCTTCCCGGCGGCGAAAATGGCAGAAGGATTCAACTGGGCCAGCCTGTCCGGCGCGGCCGCCGGGCTGGAAATCATCGGCGGCACGCTGCTCCTGCTCGGCCTCTTCACCCGCCCCGTCGCCTTCCTCCTCTCCGGACAAATGGCGGTTGCCTATTTCATGTTCCATGCCAAGGCGAATGCCCTCTACCCGCTGATGAACGGCGGCGAATCGGCCGTCCTCTTCTGCTTCATCTTCCTCTACTTCGCCGCAGCGGGCGGTGGCAGCCTGGCGCTCGATAGCCTAAAATCCCGCCGCTAACATCAACCACAGGAGACCCTCCATGTTCTTCAACAAAAAAGCCGACTACAAAACCCTGCAACAAGCCGCCGAAACCCGCCGCTCGGTGTACGCGCTGAACCGCAGCCTGCCGCTGCCCGCCGCCGAAGTTTCCGCCATCATCGAACATGCCGTGCGCCACACGCCGTCAGCATTCAACAGCCAGTCCACCCGCCTGCTCGTCCTCTTCGGCGCGGAGCACGAAAAACTGTGGGGCATCGCCGAGAACGCCCTGCGCGCCGTCGTCCCGGCAGAAAACTTCGCACCGACCGCCGAAAAACTCGCAGGCTTCCGCGCCGCTGCCGGCACCATCCTCTTCTACGAAGATCAAAGCGTCATCGAAGGTCTGCAAGCACAATTCCCCGCTTATGCCGACAACTTCCCCGTCTGGGCGGATCACGCCGACGCCATGCATCAGTACGCCATCTGGACAACGCTCGCCGCAGCGGGCATCGGCGCCAACCTGCAACACTACAACCCGCTGATTGACGCGGAAGTGGCAAAAACCTGGGATATCCCCGCCCACTGGCACCTGCGCGCCGAACTTGTCTTCGGCGGCATCGCCGCCCCGGCAGGCGAGAAAAAATACGAAGACATCGCGCCGCGCCTGCGCGTGCATGGGCTGTAAAACACTTCACCCCGCAATAGAAAAGACGGCTCCGCGCCGTCTTTTCTATGCAGATACCGAACGGCGTGCCTTCGGAAACACCGTGCGCAAAACAATACTTGCCCAATAGCAAAAAACCCTATACAATGCGCCGCCTTGACGACGCTTAAGAGGCCGGAGTAGCTCAGTTGGTAGAGCGCCTCACTTGTAATGAGGATGTCGCGGGTTCAACTCCTGTCTCCGGCTCCATAACGAGTGATACAAACCAAGCCCAGATGGCGGAACTGGTAGACGCGCTAGGTTCAGGTCCTAGTGGGAGCAATCCCTTGGAGGTTCGAGTCCTCTTCTGGGCACCA
>ERZ772766.328-NODE-328-length-28420-cov-5.699030_pt1 | contig 28420 bp, 27 predicted proteins | sample MGYA00511379_ERZ772766 | MGnify/ENA primary metagenome ERZ772766 (study PRJEB29015, sample SAMEA2737895) | human oral metagenome | biome: human oral; feature: human-associated habitat; material: dental | place: China | collected 2116 ...
GGGGTACGGAGATCAAAACCACGCGTGGGTGGGCTTTCCGTAGGGGTACGGAGATCAAAACCACGCGTGGGTGGGATCTCCGTAGATGTACAGGGGAGTAAGACCCCGCGCCCGGATCCCTACGGAGACGGCCCCGCTTCTTTCTTATTCGAACGACAGGTAGGGCTCGAGGCGTGCACGGTCGGCCTCGGAGAACTCCTCCAGCAGCGACAGCTCGCTCCAACCGCTGATGGGGCCGTTCTTGCGACGTAGGCGGACGATGACCTTCGCTTGGTAATAGTTGATGTAGGGGTGGCGCCGAAGCGAATCTTCCGATAGCCGGTTGACGGCCAGACGACGGATGAGTCGCGGATTGACGGTGAACCAGGGCGCCAGTTCGGCGTATTTCTCTTCGTCGACGCCGTAGACCTCGCTCAGCTGCTCCACGCGGGCAAAGCCACCGAGCAAGGCGCGAAACTTTGCGATCCGCCGCGCGTAATACGGCCCGATGCCAGGCACCTTTTGTAGGGCTACGGTGTCGGCTGCGTTCAGCTCGAGCGTCTGCCCCGGCGACAGTTTTTCGCGGTGCGGATAGTGCGGCCGTCGGTCGGTCAGGCGCCGGACACGTTCCCCCAGACTTTCCCTGCGATACGGGCGACGATAGGCCGTATGCCGCGGACGACTGTCGGACGGCGGCGAGGCGTACGCGGGCTGATCTGCCGCACGGGTGTCGATCGGCGACTCCGTCCGTTCCGTGGCCACCGGCGCTGCGGCTTGCTGCCGATCATAGAGGATGTCGCCCCAAATCAAAAGGATCAACCCGATGGCGATCAGGATGAGCAGTAGGATCAGGGCACGCCGTTCGCCGGTGGAGAGGTAGAAGAAGTCTTTCCAGTCGTTCATGGCTTTAGGTGCCGGCTATGCTAAGGAGTGCTTGATGAGGCTGAACGCGATGCGGCACGACAGGCAGCGCTTCGGCTCGCAGTACTCGCGGCGGAGCTGCAGGAGGGCTTGCGAATCGGAGGCGTTGCGGGGACGGATACCGGCCTCGGTGAAGGGGCGGATGAGGGCGTTGCGCTCCGGGGGCAGGCTGTCGAGGAGGCGCTGGGCGCGTTCGCAGTATTCGGGCACATTCTTCTGGAGACCGTAGGCGTAGAGGATCGGCACGACGGTGTTGATCAGCATCAGGCGGGCAGCGGCGGGGCCGAGGGAGGGCTTGTGCGGCGGCGAGGGATAGTCGAAGTGGAAGTGCGTGTTCCAATAGGCCGACAGCGGGACGTCGAAGCAGCGGCAGAGGCGGTCGGCCGAGGGATCCTCGAGTATCTCGGAGAAGAGCGTGTCGTTGTGTGCCCAGATGGAGGCGAGTTGCGCCACGCGGAGGTGGGGGAAGTTGAGGGGGCGGGTGCGGAAGTTCTTGAAGAGGTGGGCGTCGATCGGGCGAAGGCCGTACTTGGTGCGGAGGAAGTGGTATTCGCGTTGCAGGGTGCGGTAATAGGCGTCGTCGCGGGTCTCGCCCAGCATACCGGCCTGGCCGAAGAGCAGGGCCTCAATTTGCACCGTGCTGTTGCGCTGCTTGCAGATGTACTTGAAGGGGAGCCCGGAGGCGAGCCACTCGAAGGCGTCGCTGTTGGTACCAAAGCCGAAGTTGCGCGAGAGGGTGATGTAGAACGTCTCGTTCCAGTCGTTGTGTGTGCGTTCCAGTCGTCGGAAGATGTCGTTCGTTTTGCGTTTGAGTCGTTCGCCGACCAGGGCCGAGAGCCAGCCGTAGAGCAGTCGGTCGTCGAGTCCGCTGAGGCGATCGATGCAGGGGACGGCCTGTTCGCGCGAGAGCAGCCAGTCGATGCTGCGGACGACGCGGTCGGGCACCCGTACGACAATCTGCGGGATGAGCGAGCCGTCGGTGCGACGGATCGGCGTGTCGGCCTCACCGACAACGTGCAGGATGACCGAGTCGTAGGCTGGATTCGTGTCGTGCCCGTGCCGTAGCCAGTCCGACGAGCGTCCGTGGATCTCCACATTGCCCACCCAGGTGATGTCGTCCAGTTGCACTTTGGCGTTGAAGAAGTCCGGTCCGGCGTCGGTGTTGTGTATGCCGGGCGTGATGACGCGGAGCTGTTCGCCGTCCGTGGTCGTCCATTCCGGCTCGGCGTAGAGCTGGTATTTCCACGCGTAGTGAAGGATTTGTTCTTGAGTTGCCATGATGAATAAGGTTGTAAGCGTGCGGAAGAAGCTCCACGTTTGGTCGCCGTAGAACCTCTTAGAAGTCGTTTTGAAGTGAATGCTTGGGAAAAATGCCAGATCTGCTCTTACCCCCGAACGCGAATAAGGGCGCACGCTCCAGTCTGGAGGTGGCTTGTGTGACGTCGTACAACCACTTGACTACCGACTGTGTCGGTACGAGCCGTTCTCTCGGCAGCTTAGTGATGCCTTTAATCTGAGTTTTGAATGGATAGACCATGATCTGTGTGATGGATAGGTGTTATTTCTATGGCCCCAAAAGTACGATGCAGAAGAGGTTCCGAAGCACTTGCCCGAAAAAGATTTTCGTGTAAAGCCCCGTGTGCAGTAAGAAATGTCTACATGCGGATCGAGGCGCAGCACACAGACCCCGCGATCGTGTTATTCAAAAGAATCTATCTTTGCGCCCGTTGAAAGAGAAAGCCAGCCACGTTGAGGCGTCGACGGAGTGACAAGATCAAGGCTGTTTTTTCCAAGGTACAAACACATTTCGGGGCTGACCGGTTTTGACAGCGGGTAGAAGTGGTTTGTAAGCATGCAGTGCCTCGTTGGCCAGCACTCAAATCTCGGCTGATGAACAATTAACTGGCGAAGAATCTTACGCTCTCGCTGCCTGATTGAAGAACAGTAGGTCAAGGCTTAATCCTTACACAAGGTGTTTGGACGAGACATCACCCGGAAGCCGTGGCTTCGAGGCCGTCCGAATCGGTGGTGCAGCAATTTCGGAGATAGCCTGATGGACGTCCCGGACATCAGGTGAAACTTTAGGGAATAAGGTTGCGGTTGGTGGCTCTGGTCTTGCCGCAGCACGAAAATGAAGGCAGAGATAAGCATGTAGAAAGCGGATCAATTCCTCGTTTGGACGAGAGTTCGACTCTCTCCAGCTCCACAAGCAACGCTAATAATCAATGTGTTGCACAGATTACACCCGGCTTTACACCCAAAAAGGTAAAGCCGGGTGTTTTGTTTCTATACGCTCGGAATAAGCCGTCTAATGAGTTGGAATATCATCGCCTCACACCTCGGCATTGCTTGCGAGGGAGGCCCATATCCTCACGCAACCGATCCATGCGTTGCCTGAACCATCGGACGAAATCCACGCCGTCAAGAAGCAGCGTGAAGTGTTCGTCGGTTTCCTTCTCATGGCCGAAGGCGACGGATGTGTTCTCTGTCGGGAACTTGCGGTTGAACTCATCGGAATAGAGCATTCCGGACACTTTGATCGGTCTCAGCTCGCACAGTTTCCGACAGAGCTCTTCGGAGAAGTGCATTGTCTTCCGACAGAAATCAACGAGCGGCAGCAACTTCTCCACCTGAGGGAAGTAGCGCTTCACCTTTTCGATGTATTCAACCAGTCGCGAACGTTCTTCTCGATGTGCTTGCTCCATCTGACGGAAATGTTGTTCACGCTTTTGGGCTTGACTTTCGAGGGATTCTATCTGCTTCTTCAATGTCTCGTTCTCCTTCTCGAGAGCCTTGACTTTGCCGCCGCCGAAGAGTGAACCAATGCTGTCTGTGATCTGGGTTGCAGCCGTTACGGCTGATCCCTTCAGGCGTTCGACCTGAACTTCTCTTTTCGCTTGTCGGAGCGCTTCATCTGCGACGGCCTTATCGGCCTGCAGCTGAGTGATGTCTTCTTGCAGTTCATGGCTTTGCTTCTTCAGGTCGCGATAGTATTGCTGAGTGGAGATGTGTCGAGCCTCCGAGCCGTCGATTCCTCGCTGTAGCCCGTGGTGACTCATGGTTTTGGCGTATCCGTCTTGGTAGGATTTGAGCTTTCCGCGGGTCATGATATCGTCGGCACATAAGCGGGGTGTGTCGGCCGATTTCTTGCGATAATGTCTCTTGACTTGATCCTCTTTTTTTCGGTGTGTGCGTGCCGCCTGGACAATGGGGACGAGGGTGGCGTGGATATGTGGTGTTTTCTCATCCATGTGCAGGTGAGCCGAGACGATGTTTTCCCGCCCGAAGGTGTTGAAGAGGTATTGGAGGCTGTCGGCGCACCAGGCGTCGAGCTGTCCTGTGGCTTCAATGCGTGCCATATCCTCGGGCGATCCTGAGAGGTTGATACGGATGGCTCGCACCTGATTGCTGCCGATTTTTCGTTTCAGTCCGGCATGCTCCAAGCGATGTTGGATGGCGGCCGTGCGATCCTTCACTCCCTCGGGGTATTCGATGAGTGTCCGATTGAGGTGCGTGCGACTTTCGTCGGCATTCTTCGGGTGCGAGGACCGCTCGATGTGTGCGGTCATGGCGCTGTCCGAGCCGCGTGCTTTTTCCATGTGAAAAACTACGTAACCCATGATCTTGGGGGGCTTATTCTTTCATGATAATCTTTGAGGTAATGGGGGAGGCGGGGAGTCCAGAGGGGCAACCCTCTCTGGCTTATTGGGCGATTTTTAGCGGACACGAAGTGTAGCGTGAAGAAAATCCCCTAATAAGCTATGGCCTTTTCCTCCCTTCGGAAAATGTCCGCCTTGGCCGCAGTGCTTCTCTGTTTCGTGTTCCGATTCGTGCCGAGGTCTTTTTGTCAGTGTGTATCGCATCCTTGCAATGCTCCGTCGAACACTTCGACAGCCTGTCGCAGGTTTGTAACAGCCCGTCGAACACTTCGACAGCCTGTCGCAGGTTTGCAACAGCTCGTCGAACACTTCGACAGCTGGTCGCAGGTTTGCAACAGCTCGTCGAACACTTCGACAGCTGGTCGCAGGTTTGCAACAGCTCGTCGAACACTTCGATAGCTTGTCGCAGGCTTGCAACAGCTCGTCGAATACTTCGATAGCTTGTCGCAAGTCCCGCAAGCATTCCGCAACTACTTATCGTCAGAATCTTCGTGGCCTTATCGGCCGATCCTGCACGCGAGATTTCTGTGTAGTCTCTGCATTACGATTGATCAAATAGTCATTCAGATCCTTGCATCCACTGTAGATCTGCGATACGTCGCTGATTCGCCGCCCAAGCGTCTGCTTGAGTTGTTGCAAGGCATCCGTACCCGCATGGTCGTTATCGAGATAGCATCGGATGTCGGCATAGATAGCCAACAGCGGGAACGCCTTGGTGAGATGGGAAACAGAGTTGAGGATCAGACAATCGGGGCGATCCACCTTTGCAAAGTTGAGCTGCCCCTGTCGTTGCAAAGTGAGAAAGGACAGATAGTCCATAAATCCCTCGAATAGACAACAGACGTGGCTGGGTGATTCCGCCCTCCGAATATGAGATATGTCTTTCGGAGCAATTGCGCCTTTGAAGTATTTGTTTCGCACCTCCCAACCTCCAGATCGGTTGGGGAAGGCGATGGCGAAGTAGGATCTGCCATTGTGCATGAATCGCACTTCGCGGCATGCGTTTTTTGCCAGCGAAAGGTCTATTCCCCTTTCGCTGAAATAGGCAAATAGGGCAGGAGAGGTGAGCGGTATGATCGTTGTCTTCTTGTCACCTTCGTCGTAAGAGGATGGCTGGCCAAAAGAGAAAGACGCTGGGTGCACTTGTGGTGCCTGCTCTGCGATACGTTTCAAGAGATAGGACACGTCGCTCGAAGTGTAGAGTTTGCCGGCCAGTGCGATGAGATTTCCCCCTTCGCCGAGGGCGAAATCATACCAGAGATTGCGCTCGGTATTCACTTTGAAAGATGGTACCCGCTCGTCTCGAAAAGGCGACTTGTACCAAAGATTATGTCCTTGTCGCCTTACGGGATCGTGTCCCAGACTGTGCAGGTAGTCTGCGATGCTTATCTGTTTGGCTTCGTCGATATTCATAGTGCGTAAAGTGTGTCGTCTGATTGTTTTTTTCTTTTCGCCAGTCTGCTCTTTCATACAGTGCGGCTTGTATCCACTTTACTTTACAACCGTATACATAGGGTACGGGAATAAAGTAAAGTGCATGCCGGGTGCCCCCGAATCACTTTGCTTTAGTCCTTATATATAGGCACCCCGAAGTAAAGTAAAGCGATGGCGAAGTTGGGATTTCAATAGTGAAAGTCGGGCAGGAAGCTGTATTTCTTGCCATGCTGCTGTTCGATCATTCGTTTATTCTTCAGTGTGGTAATCAGGCTGACCACCTTGTTTCCACTGAGCGAAACACCGACCGAGGAATAGGCCTCCCGCAGCGCGTCTGCCAATTCCTGATAGCCGTATGCTTCTTTCTTTGCAAAAGCCGCTTCTAATGCCTTGCGATGTTGTGCTTCGGTGATGTCACGATAGGCATCGAACTTTTCCCGCTTCGGTCGGCCGGAATCCTTCTTCTTGACGTTATAGTCATCCAGCAGTTCGGGCACCGCCTCCTCGTTGATGCGGAAGGCAAAGGCTTCGAAATCCATCGCCCGGATATGAGCAGCCCGTACCGTACTGATGTCTGCATCTGTCTCGTCCTTCTCTACCAACAACACTGTTTCCGCCTTGTTGCTCAGCTCTGTGCCTATGTGTCCCCGCGCGTTCTCATCCCCCTTGTTTTGATGCAGGATGGTGTGAATGTGTATCTGCCTCTCGTCCGTCCATGTCATCAACAGGGAGATGACGTGCGTCGATTCGCTGGGGCTATTGATGTCGTAGACCATATCCCGGATGCCATCAATGACGACCAAACCAATATGATCGGTGCGATAGATAGCCTGCTTGACGATTTCGATACGTTCCTCTGGGGTGTATTTGCGTAAGGCAAGAAATTCAAGGTTCTCGTGGTTCTGATTGGTCGGCAACCCGGCCATGCGTAGAATGCGCCGTGCGACTTTCAGGCAGTGGTAAGGGCTTTGCTCGGTGTCCACATAAAGGATCTTTCGTTTGTTGGGAGGAAGTTCGGCTGCATATCGCAGTACAGTCCCGTTCTTCAATGCAGCCGCCACAATGGCCGAAACATTGAACGTCTTTTTGCTCTTAGCCTTACCAATCGAGGCGCTGAAATTGCCCAACGTCCCGATGACGGATCCCTGTACTTTCAGCATTTCGGGCGCTTTCTCGTAGGTGGCCGAAAGATCGAGCCGTGAGGATTGCCAAAGGACTACGGCCTTTTCAGGTGAAAGGCCTTTTCTGTCTCTATATTCCATAGTGCATCCTGTTTTACCGACGTCCTCCAGTTTTTCGTCCGGCCAATTCAAGCGCCAAGTCTGCATCCACGATAATCTTACGTCCGATTTGCGTGATGGCCCGATCAATCTTGCCACTCTTTTTGATGCGATTGGCTGTAGGGAGACTACAGCCGAAGAGGCGAGCAATGCCGGCTATGCCATAGACAAAGTGTTTTTGCTCTTTGGTGGCTGTTGTCACTGTGTTCGTATTGTTGGACTGGTAGTCATGACGAGCTAGAAAGAGCAATTCCTCGCCGGTCATCTGCCATACAGGCTTCCCCAGAAGTTCTTCTAAAATCATACTATTTGCGGTTTGGAAATGAGTAAATCTGCCCTTGCGCATAGGGCTTTTGCTCAGTACTGATGCCGCAAAAGTGTAGGCGGATGCGCCGTCTATGAACGGTTGAACATGAAGCGGGAACTACCGGGAAGTATCGGGAAATCATAGCCTGTCATCGTGACAGGGAACACCGACTCTTTTACACAAAAGGAGCCTCTTGAGCTATCATCGCCCAAGAGGCTCTCCTTTCCCTTTTCGTTACTCATAACCGAAAGGGAGCTGCTCTATGTTGTCAGATAGGGGATCCCTTTTGCTCACCGTCCACTTACAATTGATTGAATCGGCTCATTGCGTCAGCCTTGATATTATCAGCAATGTCGATGTAGGGTTTCATGGCCTTATAGTCGCTGTGTCCCGTCCATTTCATGACCACCTGTGCCGGGATACCGAGTGCTAGCGCATTGCAGATAAAGGTGCGTCTCCCGGCATGGGTGCCGAGCAGCGCATATTTGGGTGTGACGATGTCGATGCGCTTGCTCCCTTTGTAGAAGGTCTCTCTTACCGGGTCGTTGATTTCCGCCAGCTCTCCTAGCTCTTTCAAATACACATTCATCTTTTGGTTACTGATCACCGGCAGCGCCTTGTGATCTTCAAAATGTATATCCTTATACTTTTCAAGTATCGCCTTGCTGTGATTGTTCAGCTCGATAATCAAACTGTCGGCCGTCTTTACGGTGGTGATTTCTATATGGGCAGGTTTGACATCGCTCCGCTTCAGGTTATACACGTCCGAATAACGTAGGCCGCTGAAGCAACAGAAGAGAAAGACATCGCGCACACGTTCCAAATACTGCTTGTTGTGCGGTATTTCTACCGTTTTCAGTTTGTTGAGTTCATCGTTAGTGAGAAAGATGACTTTCTTGGGCGCGCTTTTCAACTTGGGATTGAAGTCTTCATAGGCCGTGTTATGGCAATATCCCTTCTTGGTGCACCAGCGTAGGAACCATTTGAGGAATGCGATTTGTTTGCTGACCGAGCTGTTTCTCATGTCTTTCTTTCGTAGGAAGTCTACATAGTCCTTCATACCTTCTTCCGTAAAGATGTCGAAGGAAAGTGCCGCATTAAATTCATTCAGATGATTCTTTACTGTCGCGAACTTTTTAGAAGTCGACTCAGCCCAGTTGTTTTGTAACCTGCACTCCTTTACGAAGAGACCAAATGCATCCCAAAAGCTGATTGTGGGATCCTCTGTACCCGCTTCCTTAACTTCAGCCGACTGTTTCCTCATTCTGGCATTAAACGCGTCCTTTATCTGCTTGGCGGTTGGCATAATGTCTTGCACTTCATACTCCTTGAAGATGTTCTGAATCTCCGTGTACTGCCTTAGAAGATCTGTATTGATTTCGCTAGCACTTTGCTTCAACTTGTTTGTACAGCCGTTCTTTACCTTTTGTTTGCCTGCGTCCCATTTGGCCGTATCGATGCGATAGCCTGTTGTAAATTCTATCCGTTGGCCTGCAAACACTACACGCATACGGATAGGGACATTTTCCACGATAGGGACGCCTGCTTTCTTTCGGCTCTCGAGGGCGAAGATGATATTACGCTTGATGTTCATATTGCTTGGATGTGTATGGTCTATGCACCCAAAACTACACCCAAAAATTGGGATAGTCAGTGATACTTAGAGATCTCATGTTTTCATGAAGAAGAAAGTAATCTCCTAATAAATAGAAGATTGATGCTTCATGCCATCTTCTGACGTAATGGATCTCGCACTCTCCAGCTCCACAAAAAGCACTATAAGTATCAGCAAGTGATCGTGCGTTGCCATTGCCACGTGAAGGGATCTTCATTGAGAGATGGGATGATTTTCAGATACACGTATATAGTGGCTCTATGACTGACATCATTAATCACAGTCAACGCTCAATGTTTCTTTCGTTCGGCTTGAGGAGTGGTTAGCAAAAAGTCCTGCTGGTAGGAGATGTGCTCCTGCCGGCAGGACTTTTCGCTTTCCCGTCCCACTATGCCCACTCCGCGTACGGTCGGGTGGAGAGCGCGGAGTTGTAATAGCGGGCATCGCCCGTCACTTCACGTCCCACCCAAGCGGGGATCGCGAGCGGCTCGTCAGCATCGCTCAGCTCGATCTCCGCCACGGTTAGCCCTGCGTTGGCGCCGCTGAAGACGTCCACCTCCCACGTGTGACCGTCGCCGCCGGGCACGAGATGGCGCACCTTCTCGATCCGGTGACCCATACACATCGAGAGCAGCTCTTGGGCATCGTCCACCGGGATCGGCTGCTCAAACTCGTACCGACTCCAGCCGCGCTCGTCCGGCGCACTCTTGATCGTCAGATAGGCCGTATCGCCTGCCCGACGCACGCGCACGGTACGCTCCGGATCGGTGCAGAGATAGCCCTGGACAATGGGAATCGCGGCCGTGGCGTAAGGCATAAAGTCGCCCGCCACAAGGAATTTCCGTTCCGTCTCTTGTGCCATGACGCTCAGCGGATCTTGACCATCGTAGCCCCGAAACCATACTCCCGGAACGAGGCGTCTTGATACTCACACGACTTATACCGCGTCTTCAGCTCCTTCTCGATCGCCGCCCGCAGCACGCCCTCGCCTTTGCCGTGAATAAAGACGATCCGCTGCCCCTTACGGCCCGCATATTCCTCCATTACGGCATGGAAACGGTCCACCTGATAGCGCAACATATCGCCCGGCGCCATGCCTGTCGTGTCGTCTAACAGCTGATGGATATGCAGATCCACCTCCACCGGGTCGTCGTCCCGTTGCTTGGGCTTCGAGGCCGCAGGCTGCGGCCGCCGACGGTCCTCGCGCGCCTTGGTCATCATGGCCTCTTCTAGCTCGGCCACCGGGATCAGGAGCGGCCGCTCCGGCACATCGTCGCGCACGATGGGCACCACGATCGCGCCCTCGTCGAAGTAGTCGTTTGGCGCAAAGCAGTGCAGCTTGTAAAACTTCACCGTGTCCAGCCGCAGCTCCACCGAGATGGCGTTCTTCAGCCCGAACGGCCGCCCCCGCTTGAAGGCGATCAGCTGCACGCAGAGCCGCTCCAGATCCCCGAGCTGCTCCTTGCCAAACTCCTCGAGGAAGATCCGCGTGTTCGGCTCCACCGTCCCCCCGGCGCGGAGCGTCCAGCTGCGGTTCGAGGCACACATATAGCTATAGGAAAGCTCGTAATTACTTTCGTTGATCAGGTATGCCTCATAGCCACTCTCGACCAGGTTCTTCGGGTCGATCGGCAGGTAGGCCAGGCTCACGTTCAGGCGCTCGCCGTCCGGCGTCTCCTCCGGACGATAGGCCGTCGGCTGAGGCTGAGTCGGCTCCGACCGCGGAGGCTCCGGAGCCGTCGGTCGCATTGCACCGCCCGCCGCCGGTCGCTTCCCGTCGTCCACCACGACGCATTCGCTCACGAGCACAGGGTAGTCGAATCCATTTTCGTCCTCCACCATCACCGTCTGCTTATCCTTCAAAGCCTTCACCACGCCCCCGCCCACACTGTTGAGGAAGCGCACCTTGTCACCTATTTTTATTCTGTTCATAATCTTGATCGTGAAATTGTATGGCGCAAAGGACGGCTTTTCGCCCGCGCGACCCAAACCGTGCCTGTGATGGCCTTGTCCGCGGCCCGGAAAGTCCTGTCGGGCGACAAATTCGGGTTACCCGAAGTGCAGAAAGCCCCGTCACTCCACCCGATGTCGTTACCCTCTTACTGGTATGTCCCCACAGCTGGATTATCCGCATTGTCTTCCTTTATCTGATAAATAGCAAGTCACTTTCTTATACTGATCTACTTTGTTTGAAAATGAAAAAGTGACTTTTTATCATGGAGAAATAATGCTCAGGAATTAAATGGTAGCCTTTTTATACTGGATAAACCTCGCAGACTAATAAATTGTTGGTCTTTTATACCCAAGAGAATTTATTGGGTATAAAAAAGTCACCAAATAAATGCCAATCATTTTTATTCAGAATAAATGGGCGACCTTTTATTACCCAATAAATTCTCGTCAGTATAAAATGGCGACTGTCTTATAGCTAAGATGTATTCTCAACTATAAAATAGCGACCATTTAATTTCTAATTCATGTGAGACAACGGTAGAATTTCGACTGACGGCTCTCCCCTTGACCCAGACCGTGGCTTCGTGTCGGATAGCGGGGCTTTACCTGACTTGGACCGTGGCGTCGTGTCGGCTGGCGGGGCTTTACCCGACTTGGACCGTGGCTTCGTGGCGTCTGGCGGGGCTTTATCCGACCCGGACCGTGGCTTCGTGTCGGATGGCGGGGCTTCACCTGACCCAGACCGTGGTGTCGTGGCGTCTGGCGGGGCTTTACCCGACGAGGACAGCGATTTGATCGAGGCGTTTGGCTCTCCCTCCCCGTGTGCGGCGTCTTTTTGCCGGCGGGGCCAATTCCCTGTACCTTTGCGGCGTCTAACTCAAAGAATATAACTGATGAAGATTCAATCGAAACAATCCAACGAGCCGATCTGGAGAGACATCTATTCTCACTCTAAACTCCCGAAGCAATTATCCCCTTTGTATGAAATAGCCAGCAACCTCTGGTGGGTGTGGCACTACGAAGGGGCTAAACTTTTTGGTGAGATCTCTCCCGACTTGTGGAAGTCTACCGAGGGTAACCCGGTGCTGCTGCTCCAAGAGCTGCCCCAGCGACGGATCGATGAGATACTGGCCGACAATGAGCTGATGATGAAAATCGACTGCGTCTATCAGCAATTCAAGGATTACATGGCCGAAGCGCCCGACACGTCGAAGCCCTCAATCGCCTATTTCAGCATGGAATACGGCCTGACGAACGTGCTCAAGATTTACTCCGGTGGCCTCGGTGTGCTGGCCGGCGACTACCTGAAGGAGGCCAGCGACAGCCACGTGGATCTTACGGCCGTCGGCTTCCTCTACCGCTATGGTTACTTCACCCAGACGCTGGCCATGGACGGCCAACAGATAGCCAACTATGAGCCGCAAAACTTCACCACCCTGCCGCTGGAGCAGGTGATGGAGGGTACGAATCAACCCTTTGTGCTCGAAGTGCCCTACCCCGGCCGCACGGTTTATGCACACGTCTGGAAGGTGAGCGTCGGCCGCGTGCCCCTCTATCTGATGGACACCGACATCCCCGAAAACAGCGAGTGGGACCGCTCCATTACGCATCAGCTCTACGGCGGCGACTGGGAGAACCGCATGAAGCAGGAATACCTGCTGGGTATCGGCGGCATCCTGCTCCTGAACAAACTCGGTATCAAGCAGCAGGTATATCACTGCAACGAGGGGCACGCGGCGCTGATCAATGTGCAGCGACTTGTGGACTATATCCACAACGAAAAGCTTGACTTCAACGAGGCTTTAGAGGTGGTGCGCGCCTCTTCCTTATATACGGTGCACACGCCCGTGCCCGCCGGCCACGACTACTTCGAGGAGTCGCTCTTCGGCAAATACATGAGCGAGTTCCCCGACAAGCTCGGCATCAGCTGGCAGGACTTTATCGACATGGGCCGCACCAATCCCGGCACCCCGGAGAAGTTCTGCATGAGCACCTTCGCCCTCAACACCTGCCAGGAGGCCAACGGTGTCAGTTACCTCCACGGCATCGTCTCGCGCAAGATGTTCGCCCCTGTGTGGAAGGGCTATTTCCCCGAGGAGCTGCATGTGGGCTACGTCACCAACGGCGTGCATCTGCCCACGTGGATGGCCACGGAATGGAAGAAGTATTGCGAGCGGACGTTCGACCGGAACTTCCTCGACGACCAGTCGAACAAGGCCATTTGGGATCCCATCCGCAATGTCCCCGACGGTGAGATCTGGGAGATCCGCAAGGCGCTCAAGAATAAGCTCATCGAATACATCAAGAACCAGTATCGCGACAACTGGCTGAAGAATCAGGGCGACCCCTCGAAGGTGATCACGCTGATGGAGAAGATCAACCCCGGCGCACTGTTGATTGGCTTTGGCCGTCGCTTTGCTACTTACAAGCGCGCGCACCTGCTCTTCACCGACCTCGACCGTTTGGCCAAGATCGTGAACAACGACAAGTGCCCCATCCAGTTCGTCTTCACCGGCAAGGCTCATCCGGCCGACGGCGGCGGGCAGGGACTGATCAAGCACATCGTAGAGATCTCTCGTCGGCCGGAGTTCCTCGGCAAGATCCTCTTCCTCGAAAACTACGACATGCGTCTGGCGCGTCGCCTCATCTCCGGCGTGGACATCTGGCTGAACACACCGACACGTCCGCTCGAGGCGTCCGGTACGTCGGGCGAGAAGGCAGAGATGAATGGTGTGCTCAACTTCTCCGTCCTCGACGGCTGGTGGTACGAAGGCTATAAGGAAGGCGCTGGCTGGGCGCTGACTTCGCAGCGGACGTACGACAATCAGCAGTATCAAGACCAGCTGGACGCGGCCACGATCTACCACCTCTTGGAGGACGAGATCATTCCGCTCTACTTCGCTAAGAACAGCAAGGGCTATTCGCCGGAGTGGATCCAGTATATCAAGAACTCCATGTCGCAAATCGCACCGGAGTACACCATGAAGCGTATGCTGGACGATTACGTGGCGCGTTTCTACTCCAAGCTGGCGGTGCGTGCAGCGAGATTGGAACAGTCCGACTTTGCTGAGGCGCGTGAGATCGCCGCGTGGAAGCAGGAGGTGGCCGAGCACTGGCACGAGTTCGAAGTCGAATCGTTCGACTACCAGGACGAGGCCGCGCACCCGACCGTGGGCGAGGAGTATGACATCCGTATCGTGATCGATCGCAAGGGGCTCAAGAGCATGCTCGGCGTGGAGATCGTCTACACGAAAGAGAATCCGGAGAACCACCAGACGGAGCTCGTCACCGTGGCGCCCTTCATGCTGAAAAAGGAAGTGGGGTCGAAGCTCTACTTCGAGCTACGCAAGAAGGCTGCGGTTTACGGCCACATGCGTGTCGGCTTCCGCGTCTACCCCGTCAATCCGAAGCTGCCGCACCGCATGGACTTTGCTTACGTGCGCTGGATTCAACCCTAAACAATGGTACAATTCATGGAACGAAAACTCATTATCTCCGACCTTCTACGGAAGGCGTGGCAGAGCCTCGCGGCTCAGATATGGGTGCTTGCAGGGCTGGTGATCGGTTACACGATCATCAGCCTCTTGCTTACATGCACCATGCCTTACGTGTCGCTCCCGGGGCGCACGGCGCTCGGGTTGGCTAACACGCTCTTCACGCTGGTCTTTGCGCTGGGCTATCTCAAGAACCTTTTCCAGGCACTCGACGGCGAGGAACCGCAGTTTTCAGCTTATGGACAGATGTCGCGCAAGGTGTTCGCACTGCTTTTTGCCTATATCCTGTATGGGATAATCGTCAGCATCGGGCTGGTGTTCCTGATCGTGCCGGGCATCTACGTAGGCTTGCGATTGGTGTTTGCACCACAGATCATCGTGGAAGAGAATGCCGGCGCGTTGTCGTCGCTTAGGCGCAGCTGGGAGATCACGCGCGGCGCTACGGGACAAGTCTTCAAGCTTGTGCTCGCCGGCTGCGGCATCGTGCTGCTGGGACATCTCGCCTTCGGTGTAGGCGTCTTTGCGGCCATTCCGCTTGCGCATCTGATGATGTGCGCGGCGTACAGGCAATTAATTATTCGGGGGCAATGATTCAACAAGAAGATGAGAATCATCGCTGACGATAAGATCCCCTTTCTGCGAGGTGTGATGGAGCCGTATGCCGACATCTCCTACCTACCCGGCGCGGCGATCACGGCCGACGATGTGCGCGACGCAGATGTGCTCTTCACCCGTACCCGCACGCATTGCGACGAGGCACTGCTCGCCGGCAGTCGCGTTCGCCTGATTGTCACCGCGACCATCGGTTACGACCATATCGACACGGATTACTGCCGACGCGCCGGCATTCGCTGGGCGAACGCGCCCGGTTGCAACGCCGCCTCTGTCCGACAATATATCGCCGCCGCACTCGTCACCATCGTCCGCCAACGGGGCCTGCGACTTGCTGACACGACGCTTGGCATTATCGGCGTGGGGCACGTCGGGCGGGGCGTGGCCGACGCGGCGCAGGCGCTCGGTATGCGTGTCTTGCTCAACGATCCGCCCCGCGAGGAACGCGAGGGCAGCGACGCTTTCACGTCGCTCGACGAACTGCTCCGACAGAGCGACATTGTCACCTGCCACACGCCGCTGACGGCCGATGGCCCGTATCCGACGCGCCACTTAGCCGACGCTCGTTTCTTCGACCGGATGCGTCGCGGCGCCGCCTTCATCAACTCCTCCCGCGGACCGGTCGCCGACAGCGCGGCTCTCCGTGAGGCTGTGCAGAGTGGTCGACTCGCGGCCTTTATCCTCGACACGTGGGAAGGCGAACCCGATATCGATCGCACGTTGCTCCGCAATGCGCTTATCGCCACGCCCCACATCGCCGGTTATTCGGCCGACGGAAAGGCCAACGGTACGGCCGTTTGCGTGCGCACGTGCAGCCAAATGTTCGGCATTGATGCTCTCACGGACTGGTTCCCGCCGACCCTCCCCGCGCCGCCTATGCCGACAGACTTTACGCTTGACGCCACCGGTCGCACGGACGAGGAGGTCTTTTACGAAGCCGTCACCCACACTTATCCGATCGAGGCCGACAGTGCCCGACTTAAAGCGTCGCCCGAAACGTTCGAGCGCCAACGCGGCGACTATTGGATCCGACGAGAGTTCCCCTGCTTCCGCCTGCGCCTCACCGGTGCGAGCCGACGTGCGGAGGAGGGTCTGCGCCGACTTGGTTTCCGGGTCGATTAATAAGCAAGCAGCCGCGACCCACCGATGACTTTGAAGTTCACCCCGACTGACCGCGAGATCCTGCGTTTGGCGCTGCCGAACATTGTCTCGAACATTACCATCCCGCTGCTGGGCATGGCCGACACGGCCATCGCCGGGCGCATCGGCGACGACGCCAACATCGCCGCCCTCTCCGTCGGCACGACCATCTTTTCGATGATCTACTGGAACTGCGCCTTCCTACGCATGGGCACCGGCGGCATCACCGCCCAGGCCTACGGAGCCGGCCGACCGGGCGAGTGTGCCAACATGCTCGCGCGTTCCGTGTGGGTGGCCGCCGTGCTTGCGCTGCTTTTGCTCTCCTTCCAACGCCCCATCGGACACGCCTCGCTCGCCCTGATGCAGGCCGGCAACCACGTCAATGCACTCGCCGCCGACTACTTCTTCGCCCGCGTTTGGGCCGCGCCCGCCTCCGTCCTGCTCCTCTCGCTCCAGGGCTGGCTGATCGGCATGCAAGACGCCCGCACGCCCATGTTTATCGCCATCCTCTCGAACGTCGTCAATGTCGTCTTCAGCCTTTGGTTTGCGCTCGGGCTCGGGTGGGGCATCGCCGGCGTGGCCTGGGGGACGGTCGTGGCGCAATACACCGGGCTGCTCGTTGCCCTCGTTTTTCTATGGGTCAAATACCGCGGCTATTTGCGGCTCATTGACCTCCGCGCCTCGCTCAGTCTGGCGCCGCTCGTGCACTTTCTCACCGTCAACCGCGACATCTTTCTGCGCACCCTCTGCGTCGTCACGGCCTACACCTTCTTCACCGCGGCCTCGGCGCGTTTCGGCGACACGATACTGACGACAAACGCCGTGCTGATGCAGCTTTTCACGCTCTTCTCTTACCTCTCCGACGGCTTTGCTTACGCCGGCGAAGCACTCTCCGGGCGTTTTGTGGGCGAGCGTAACGCCGAGGCGCTGCGCCGTTTCATCGGTCGCTTGATGGGTTGGTCGCTCGTCATTGCCGGCCTCTTTATCGGTGCGTATGCCCTCTGCTGGCGGCAGATTTTGGCCATCTTCTCCCCCTCGCCCGCCATCATCGCGACGGCCGGGCGCTACATCGTGTGGATCATTGCCGTGCCACTCGTCGGCGCCGTCCCGTTCATGATCGACGGCATCATGATCGGCGCCACCCGCACCCGCATCCTTCGCAACACCGTCTTCTATGCCTTGGTGCTTTACCTCGCCGTTTTCTACGCCCTTGCGCCGTGGATGGGCAACGACGCCCTGTGGATCGCCTTCCTCACCTTCCTCTTTGCCCGCGGCTTCTTCCTTTACGTCTGTTCAGGCCGCCTCAACGTGGAGCGGATCATCGGCGGACCGACTGCGGCTACCGGCAAACTTCGCCGGCCGGCGCACCGGCCTTGATCTTCTTTTGCCTCTTTTCTTCTATCAAGAGAAGAAAAGAAGGGCTGCGGCCGCCGGCGAAGTTTTCTCCGTCACGTTTCGGATACATCCCGTACCCGGCCCTACTTCCCCGGTCTCGGCAGAGACCTTTTTCGTGCGATTTCCTCAGGCAATTGGCTGAAAAAGTTTTGTGGCGTGCGATTTCCTCAGGCAATTGGCTGAAAAAGTTTTGTGGCGCGCGATTTCCTCAGGCAATTGGCTGCCCTCCGTTCGGCGGGATTTTCGCTCCCACTTTTTCGATTTTCACCCATTCCGGTTATACATTTGCACCCGTCAGAACGAATGATACGTAATGAGTATAAGATAGTTATCACATATAAAACAACAAGGTATGCAGACCATTGATTCATTTGATTTTGCCGCTAAGAAGGCATTCGTGCGGGTCGACTTCAACGTCCCGCTCGACGAGAATTTCCACATTACGGACGACACGCGCATCCGCGCCGCCCTGCCTACGTTGAAGAAGATCCTCGGTGACGGGGGCAGCGTCGTCATCGGCTCGCATCTGGGGCGGCCCAAAGGCAACGACGACAAGTTTTCGCTCCGGCACATCCGTGCGCATGTGGCTGAGCTGCTTGGCGTCGATGTGCAGTTTGCTAGCGATTGCGTCGGCGAGGAAGCCGAGCTCAAAGCCTGCGCCCTGCAGCCGGGCGAGGCGCTGCTGCTGGAGAACCTCCGCTTCCACGCCGAGGAGGAGGGCAAGCCGCGCGGCCTGGCCGACGACGCCTCGGACGAGGTGAAGGCTGCCGCCAAGAAGGAGATGAAAGAGAAGCAGCGCAAGTTTGCCGAGACCCTGGCCTCCTACGCCGACGTCTACGTCAACGACGCCTTTGGCACCGCCCACCGCGCCCACGCCTCGACGGCGCTTATGGCCGACTGCTTCGACGCGGATCACAAAATGTTCGGCTATCTGATGGAGAAAGAGGTGCGCGCCGTCGAGAAGGTGCTCAACGACATCAATCGGCCCTTCACCGCCATCATGGGCGGCTCGAAGGTGTCGTCGAAGATTGAGATCATCGAAAACCTGCTCGGCAAGGTGGATAACCTCATCATCTGCGGCGGCATGACGTACACGTTTATGAAGGCCCTCGGCGGCAAGATCGGCAGCTCCATCTGCGAGGACGATAAGCTCGACCTGGCCCTCTCGCTCATCGAAAAGGCCAAGGCGCGCGGCGTGAAGCTCGTCCTGTCGAGCGATTCGAAGATCGCCGACCGCTTCAGCAACGACGCCAACACGGCCATCGCGCCGAACAACAACATCCCCGACGGCTGGCAGGGACTCGACATCGGCCCGGAGACGGAGCGCGAGTTTGCCGACGTTATCCGCAGCTCGAAGACCATCCTCTGGAACGGCCCCACGGGCGTGTTTGAGTTCGACAACTTCTCGCATGGTTCGCGTGTCGTGGCCGAGGCCATCGTCGAAGCCACCAAGGCGGGCGCCTACTCGCTCGTGGGCGGTGGCGACTCCGTGGCGTGCATCAATAAGTTCGGGTTGGCCGACGGCGTGTCGTACGTCTCGACCGGCGGCGGCGCCCTCCTCGAAGCCATCGAGGGCAAGGTGTTGCCCGGCATCAAGGCGATCCGCGGATACTGATCTGCCCGTTGCCTAATAGATATGTATAGCAAGAGAGGGGAGCCGCCCGTACGGGGGTGGTTCTCCTCTCGGTTTTATGGGACATCTTTGCCCGCCCAAATCGAAAAGGAAATAAACCACACATCGACACGTATGGATCGACATCTGATTATCAAAACAAGAGACGAACTGCTCCGGCTGCGCATCAACAACATCCTCTACCTCGAGGCTGACCGCAACTATACCCGTCTGCTGCTCACGGAAGGGATCCAGTTCACATTCGCCATCAACCTCGGGCGCATCGAAGAGATGCTCAATAAACAAACCGCCGGCTCCAATTCCCCCCTCGTCCGCGTCGGGAAAAGCTACATCGTCAATAAGAACTACATCCTGCACATCAATCTGCCCAAGCAGAAAATGCTCATGCTCGTGCCCGGCGGCAAACCCCGCGAGCTGGTCATCTCGCGCGATCCGCTGAAGATGATGAAGGATCGTCTGGAGCAAGAAGCCCTGGCTGGCACCGCCACGCCCACCCCGTCACCTACTGCCGAAAAGCCATGAGCCAGGCCACGATCCGCATCGGTAAATCCACCGACAACGACTATGTCATCCCGGCCGATGCGTCCGGGGTCAGTCGCCATCACGCCCGCCTCGTCCGCGAGGTCGACGGCCGACTCTTCATCGAAGACGCCGACTCGGCCAACGGCACCTTCGTCAATGGCGATCGCATCGTCCGCAAACGCCTCGGCGCGTCCGACACCGTCACCCTCGGCGACACCTACACGCTCGACGTCCGCGAAGCCCTCAAGTTCGACAACGACTATACCGCCGAGTTCGCCGCCCTCAAGCCCATCTACGACGGCTACATCCGCCGCAAGATCCGCATCCAGTCGTCCAACCAATTCAAGACACGCCTCTTCCAGACCTTACCCTTCGCCGCTGTCGGCATTGTCGGGCTGATCGTCGGCTCCGTGGGGCGGAGCCATCGCGTCGTCTTCCTCGTCAGCCTCGTACTCACCATCGTCGCCCCGCTGCTGGGCGTCTACCTCGGTGCGCGCCAGTCGGCCAAGATCCCCGCGCTGCTCCAAGACCTGGCCAACCAATTCAAAATAGATTACGTCTGCCCCAAGTGCGGCGCCTTTTTGGGCGAGATCCCGTGGGAGTCGCTGGCCAAAAAGAAACGATGCCCCACGAACGGTTGTCGCGCCAAATGGGTAAACGACAACAAGCCGTAAAGCCCCTACGGCGGGTGTAATTGGTACATAAACGTCTGCTTTTTGTACGTTATGAATCCCGTGGGACGGCTCGAGGCCGGCAATCGTCCTACTTTCGTCACCGATTTCTAATTGATAACGATGTAATTATACAGCACAATGGACGAGCAAACTTTTGTTTCAATAGACAGCGATCTGGCCGATGTGGTGATGATCGACATGGACAATGATGCGGACCACAGTTTCGTGATGGTGGATGACGCAGCGCAGGCAATGGATTTTATTACCCTCTCGGACGACGCCGAGTTCTCCACCGCGGACGACATTATCGACATCGCCTCCGACATGGATGACGCCGCAGACATCTCCATCTTCTCATGATACCCGTCAAATGCCCGCATTGCCGGACCGGCCTCAAAGTCGACGAAACGAAAATCCCCGAGGGCATCACCTCTTTCAAATGCCCGCAATGCAAGCACGACATCCCCGTATCATACTTAACCCAGCGAGCTGCTGACGGCGGCTCCGAAACCGTCCTTCTTAGGCCGGTTGAAAAGCGGCAAGGGCGGATCACTGTCCTTGCCGCTTTTGATACGCCCGAACAGGTCTTTCCCTTAAGCGAAGGCACGCACATCGTCGGGCGTAAATCCAGCACCACTGAGGCCGCGATCGCCATCGAAACGTCCGACCGCACCATGAGCCGCAGCCACGCACGCATCGACGTCCGCCGGGATCGCCGCGGCAACCTCATCCACACGCTCTCGGACTGCCAAAGCAAGAATCACACGCTCTACAACGGCACCCCACTGGGCGCGGGCGAGACCGTCGTCCTCAAGGACAACGACGAGCTGCGGCTGGGCCGAACCACCCTCCAATTTAATTTCTGAAAGTCCTTATGCAAGTAGCCGTCGGACAACCCTTTGCCGCCTCTGAAACGGGCGGGCGGGCGAATAATGAGGACGCCATCTATCCGGCCATCGGGCAGGCGGCGGGGGGCACGGGTGCGCTCTTTGTTGTCTGCGACGGTGTGGGCGGAGCCGAGCGGGGCGAGGTGGCCAGTGCGCTGGCCTGCGAGGCATTGGCGGACGGCATGGCCGCCACAGGAGGGCGTGATGTGCAAGAAGCGGTGAGGTGCGCCGAGCGCCGTTTCGACGAATATCTTGCTACGCACCCCGAGGCGGTGGGCATGGCCACGACGCTTACGATGCTTGCCTTCGACCGCGGCGGGGGCGTCACGGTGGCGCACATCGGCGACAGCCGCGTGTACCAGTTTCGGGACGGCCGGATCGTCTTTCGCACGGAGGATCATTCGCTCGTCAACGTGTGGGTCAAGCTGGGGCGGATCACGGCCGAGGAGGCCGCGCGCCATCCGCAGCGGCACGTCATCACGCGTGCCATCCAAGGTTCGAGCGCACCGGCGGAGGCGGACGTAGTGCGCCTCACGGACGTGCGCCCGGGCGACCGTTTCCTGCTCTGCACCGACGGTGTCACGGACATCATCACGGACGACGCGTTGTCGTCCCTCTTCGCCATACACTCTACGCCCGAGGCCGTCGGCCGGGCGATTATCGACGCGTGCTCGGTCCGGGCGCGCGACAATTTTTCGTTTTACATCGTTCCCATCCTCCGCGGCTGACCGCTGCCGGTTGAATGTCGCGTCATGCGACATAAAATGGCTTCGACGACTGGAAATTCCGTTTCTGGTGACCCGAAATGGTCGCAAACTACTTTTTAGTCGTTTCTGGTGACCCGAAATGGCCGCAAACCTCTTTTTAGCCGTGTCTGGTGACCCGAAATGGCTGCAAACCTCTTTTTAGCCGTTTCTGGTGACCCGAAATGGCTGCAAACTACTTTTTAGCCGTTTCTGGTGACCCGAAATGGCCGAAAACCTCTTTTTGGTCGTTTCTGGTGACCCGAAATGGCTGCAAACCTCTTTTTAGTCGTTTCCGGTGACCCGAAATGGCTGCAAACCTCTTTTTGGTCGTTTCTGGTGACCCGAAATGGCCAAAAACCTCTTTTTAGTCGTTTCGGGCGAAAAGATGGGCTTTCAGCGTTCCGTTGCGTCTTTTCAAAAGATGGATTTCAATTCGGCGGATGGCCCCGACCGACCGCGGCCCCCTGATTCAGCTGTATTTGCGCGGCAGACGCAGGGCGATGGCCAGGATGGCGCAGGCGCCCATGATGAAGGGGTAATAGAGGTAGCCGACGATGGCGATGGGCGAGACTTCGGCGAAACGGGCGGCCAGAAGCAGCTGCGCGCCGTAGGGGATCAGGCCCTGGATGAGGCAGGAGAAGGTGTCGAGGATGCTGGCCGACTTGCGCGGATCGATGCCGTAACGGGCGGTGATCTCGCGCGCCATCGAGCCGGTGGTGAGGATGGCGATGGTGTTGTTGGCCGTGCAAATGTTGGCCACGGAGACGAGTGCGGCGATGGCGGCTTCGGCGCCACGCTTGCCGCGAATGCCGCGCGTGAGGCCACTCATAAGGTAGTCGATGCCGCCGTTGAAACGGATCAGCTCGAGCATGCCGCCGGCGAGCATGGTGACGATAATGAGTTCACCCATGCCGACGATGCCTTGCCCCAAGGCGCCGATCCAGGGCCAAAACGTGACCGTGCCGAAGACGGCGCCGACGAGTCCACAGACGACGATGCCGAGGGTCAGGACGGCGGCCACGTTGATGCCGCGGGCGGCGGCGATGAGGACGACGAGGTAGGGGAGGGCCAGCCAGGGCGAATGGGTGTCGGTGCTGAGCGGCGTCTCGGCGAGGTGGGCGCCTTGGAAGGCGTAGATGACGAAGGTGGCGATGGCTGCGGGCAGGACGATGCGGAGGTTGACCCGAAATTTATCGCGCATGCTACAGCCCTGGGTGCGTGTGGCGGCGATGGTGGTGTCGGAGATGAACGAGAGGTTGTCGCCGAAGAAGGCACCGCCGGTGACGACGGCCGCAATGTACTCCACGGGCAGGCCGAGCGGCTCGGAGAGTCCGAGGGCGATGGGCACGAGGGCGACGACGGTGCCGACGCTCGTTCCGATGGAGAGGGAGATGACGCAGGAGGCAAGAAAGAGGCCCGGTAGGAGCAGTCCGGCGGGCAACAGGCGGAGGATGAGGTGAACCGTAGCGTCGATGGCGCCGATGCTCTTGGCGGCCTCGGAGAAGGCACCCGCCAGGACGAAGATCCAGATCATCATCAGCAGGTTGTAGTCAGCCACGCCGCGGGAGAAGCGCAGGACGCGCTTCTCGGTCGATAGCCCGCGGGTGATGGCCACGGCGTAGACCGAGGAGACGAGGAAGGCCACGGTGATGGGCATCGCGTAAAAGTCGCGGAGAATGAGCGAGGTCAGCAGGTAAACGGCCAGGAAGACGACGAGCGGCGTGGCGCCGATCCATCGTGCCGCGGCCGGGATGTGGGGATTGATTTCTTGGGCGGGGTTATGGTCCATTGTGATGCGTTATAGGGAGTGAGTGGCGTCCTCTTCGGCCTCTAATGGGCGGATGACGCGGCAGGGATTGCCGACGGCGAGCGAGTCGGCAGGGATGTCGTGCGTCACGACGCTGCCGGCACCAATCACGGTGCGATCGCCGATCGTGACGCCGGGGCAGATGATCGCTCCGCCGCCGATCCAGCAGTCGGCGCCGATGGTGACGGGGCGCGCGTATTCGCGGCCCGTGCGGCGCTCGAGATAATTCAGCGGGTGATGGGGGGTGTAGATCTGTACGGCGGGGCCGATGAGTGTGTGGTCGCCGATGCGGATCCAGCCGCCGTCGAGGAAGGTGCAACCGGCGTTGATGTAGACGCCGTGGCCGAGGCGGATGCCGTGGCCGTGGTCGCAATGGAAGGGCGGACAGACGACGGACGTCGGGGGGATGCCGGGGATAAGCTGTTCGAGCAGCTCGCGGAAGCCATCGCTGTAAGTCGACATGGTACGCATGCGGGCCAGCAACTCCTTAGCGTGCCGGAAGCTGGCTTGCAGCTCGGGCGATTGGAAGTCGGGCGACTCGCCGCGGCGCATTTTCTCGATCTCGGTGTGATGCATGCGCTATTCGACTTCTAAGACGAGGCCTTTGAGGTATTCGCCTTCGGGGTGATAAATGCTGACGGGATGGTCGGCGGGTTGGGTGAGCTGATGCAGGATGCGGACGTGGCGACGCGTCTGTGCAGCGGCGGTGAAGACGGCCAGTCGGAAGTCGTTGCGACTGACCACCTGCGAGCAGGAGAAGGTGAAGAGGATACCTCCGGGCCGAATCTTCTCAAAAGCCGCGGCGTTGAGTTTGCGATACCCTTGGAGGGCGTTGCGGAGCACGTCGCGATGCTTGGCGAAGGCCGGGGGATCGAGGATGATGAGGTCGTAATCGTTGCCGGCACGTCGGAGGTAATCGAAGGCGTCTTCGGCAAAGGCGCGGTGGCGGTCATCGTCGGGGAAGTTGAGGGCGACGTTGCGCTCGGTCAGGGATACCGCCTTCGAGGAGCTATCGACGGAGTGTACCGCCCGTGCACCGCCGCGCATGGCGTAGACGGAGAAGCCGCCGGTGTAGCAAAACATGTTCAGCACCGTGCGACCGCCGGCGTACTGCTCTAAGAGCCGCCGGTTCTCGCGTTGATCGACAAAGAAGCCCGTCTTCTGCCCCTTCAACCAGTCGATGCCAAAGCGTAAGCCGCGTTCCGTGGCGAGGTGCTCGCCGCCGGAGTAACGCCCCAGTAGGTACTCGTCGGTGTGATCGAGGGCGGCCTTGAAGGGCAGTGTGCCGTCGGATTTATAGTAGATGGCTTGTAGGCGATCGCCGAGGAGCTCGCGCAGGGCCGTGGCGATGTCGTGGCGGGCGTGGTGCATGCCGACGGAGTGCGCCTGCATGACGGCCGTATCGGCATACATGTCAATGACGAGGCCCGGCAGGCGGTCGCCTTCGCCGTAGACAAGTCGGTAGGTATCGTTCTCCGGCGCATGGTCTAAGCCTAGCATTTGACGAAGTTTGTAGGCCGAGCGGAGTCGGTCAAGCCAGAAGGCGTGGTCGATCGTCACTTCATCGAAGGCAAGCAGCCGGACGGCGATGCTGCCGATCTGATAGTGCCCTACGCCGAGCAGTTGGCCATCGGCAGCGAAGACCTCTACCACGGCGCCCTCCTCGGGCTGGCCGTCGATACGTGCCACGGCGCCGGAGAAGATCCACGGATGGAGGCGCAGCACGGACTCCTCCTTCTTGGGCTTGAGGTAAATCTTGGGGTATGTCATGAGCAGAGGTGTTTGTAGATGCGCAGGCAAGCCCAAGCGTCGAGGGCAGCGTATTTCTGTTGCGCGGGGGTGAGCACGTTGGCGTCCCAGTTGGTGAGGCGTGCCCGTTTAGAGATTTTCTTTTGGAAGAGGATGGCGTAGATCTTTTGCAGGCCGGCCTCGTTGATGCCGTAAGAGGGCATGAGCTTTTGTAGTTCGATAAAGCCTGCCGGCTGGAGCGTCTCCACCCGTTCACGAAGCATATGGAAGTCGTCGGCCAGCGAGAGGCCGATCTTCGTCACGTCGGCGTTGGAAAGGAAGCCCACGAGTGGCTCCGGAATACCGCCGAGACAGTTCAGCCGAAAGAGGTAGCACGTCTCTTCGGTAGCCACTTGTACGAGCGACACCTTGTGGTGCTGATCCTTGCGAAAGTTGGGGCGCGTCTCAGTGTCGAAGCCTACGCGTGCCTCGGCTGATAGTTCGGCAACGGCCCGAGCTACGTCCTCCGGGCGATCCACGACGACGATTTGCCCCGCATATTCTTCTTGGGGCAGCGTAGCGATTTCTTCTTTGGTGATTTTGGCGGGGAGAGGAGGGTGTAGTGTCATGCCGTGGGGTCGGTTAGGGTGAATTCTTCGTTGTAACGCACTGCGTGGAGTGCCTTGAGGGCGTTGAGGAGCGTTTGGCCCCAATAGAGGCGGAAGTTTTCCGTGCAGCGCGCCAGTGCGGCGTGCATCGTGAGCTCATGTTCCTCTCGAAAGAGCGAGACGAAATCGCCGAGGTCTTGGTAGAGGTCGGAGAGGTTTTCGGAGATAAAAGCTGCGATGGGAGTGTCGCTGTATCGCATGTCGGGCAGGAAGGTTTCGAGGTAGCTATCGTGTTGTCCGAGCAAAGCGGAGAGTCGGGTGCGCAGTGCCTCGTAAGTCTCTTCGGTGATGAAAGGCGCGAGGTCGACGTCCTCATCGTCGTCGACCTCAACCTCGGGTAGGAGCGTCGCTTTGAGATAGAGCAAGGGGAGCAGCTTGGTCGCCTTGTCGACAAATGCGAAGAGGTCGGCGCCCTCACGCTCGGTTTTTTCTAACCACGAACAGCACTCGAAGGCCACAGCGACAAACTCCAGCGTGTTCTTATCGTAGAGTGGATTATTTCCCTTCTCCATCGGCTCCTTGTTGCTATACATTATAGATTACTGCAAACCGTCGACAGCCACGGCGGGCTCAATTTTCTTGATCAATCCCTGCAGCACATTGCCCGGGCCCAGCTCCGTGAAGTGCGTAGCGCCGTCGGCGGCCATGTTGCGCACGGTTTGCGTCCAGCGGACGGGCGAGGTGAGCTGCGCGATGAGGTTGCGGCGGATCGCGTCGGGATCGGTCTGCGGTCGTGCGTCCACGTTCTGGTAGACGGGGCAAACGGGCTGGTTAAAGTGGGTCGACTCGATCGCCTCGGCCAGTTCGGCACGTGCGGGCTCCATCAGCGGGGAATGGAAGGCACCGCCCACCTTCAGCTTGAGGGCACGTTTGGCACCGGCGGCTTTCATCTTCTCGCAGGCAGCGTCAACACCAGCAAGGGTACCCGAGATGACGATCTGTCCGGGGCAATTATAGTTGGCGCAGACCACGACCTCGTCCGTGATCTCAGCGCAGATCTGCTCGGCCTGCTCGTCGGCCAGTCCGATGATGGCGGCCATCGTGGAGGGTGCTTTCTCGCAGGCTTTCTGCATGGCCTGTGCACGTTTGGAAACAAGTTGGAGGCCGTCCTCGAACGAGAGTGCGCGAGCAGCGACGAGTGCGGAGAACTCACCCAGCGAATGGCCGGCGGTCATATCTGGCCGGAAGTCTTCTCCCAGCGTGCGAGCCAAGATGACGGAATGCAGAAATACGGCGGGCTGGGTGACTTTCGTCTGCTTCAGGTCGTCGTCCGTGCCGGCAAACATGAGGTCGGTGATGCGGAAGCCGAGGATGCCGTTGGCTTGTTCAAACAGATCTTTTGCGAGGGGATTTTCGTCGTACAGCGACTTGCCCATTCCAACGAACTGGGCGCCCTGGCCAGGAAAAACGTAGGCGTTCATACTATCTTTTATCGTTTTGGTTTTAAGCGCGGCAAAAGTAGGCGCAGTTTGGAAAGGGGGAAACCCGTTCGCGATTCGATGGCCTGTTCATTGATGGCGAAAGTGCGTAGCGGGATCAGATCGGCACTTCGGATATAGATCGCAGGAGCGTATGGCCTCCCAACGATCTATCGGAGCGAAACGGATGCCCTCGACGGCGGATCTCTCTTTCCAGAAATCTTTGCAACGTGAGCTCGAACGAAAGAATGAGGCTCCTAATCCCTGAAGAATGGCTTGGATAGAGGGTTGTAACGAGCAAAGTGTTTTTGGAAATGCTTGTACCACCGGTGCAAGTCCCACGGGAAATACTTTGGTGTTTGCGGGAGTCCCGCAAACGCCAAAGCGTTCTCTTTTTGATTTGCGGAACTTCCGCAAGCGCCAAAACGTTCTTTTTTTGATTTGCGGGAGTCCCGCAAACGCCAAAGCGTTCTCTTTTTGATTTGCGGAACTTCCGCAAGCGCCAAAACGTTCTTTTTTTGATTTGCGGGAGTCCCGCAAACGCCAAA
>ERZ772766.329-NODE-329-length-28411-cov-8.862675_pt1 | contig 28411 bp, 30 predicted proteins | sample MGYA00511379_ERZ772766 | MGnify/ENA primary metagenome ERZ772766 (study PRJEB29015, sample SAMEA2737895) | human oral metagenome | biome: human oral; feature: human-associated habitat; material: dental | place: China | collected 2116 ...
CACAAAGACCCTCCGGAAGCTTTCCGGAAATTCCAGAGGTGAACTCAGTTCACTTCTACCACAAAGACCCTCCGGAAGCTTTCCGGAAATTCCAGAGGTGAACTCAGTTCACTTTTAACCTAACTATACATAGAACTTAGCTTATGGTAATAAATGTATGGTGCAAGGGTGAGCATTGGGAGATTGGGAGCATAGCGACCTTTCGACCTTTGCGAGGGCGAAGCCCTTAGCCCCCTGCAAGGGCAAGTTAAGCAGAATGAGGTACGAAATTCTGCTATAACTTGCTATAGCAAATGAAACTTTGCGAAAAACCACCTGCCAATACGCATTGGGAGATTGGGAACGTAGTGACCTTTCGACCTTTGCGGAGAGGCAGTAAGGTTTTTTGCATTGTGAAATTTGGTATAAAGGAAGGAGGTAGAGATAAATATGGCTCATGTTATGAAACTGACTAAGGGAGCATTGGGGCATATGCTTAAACATTATGAGAGAGCAAAAGACCAGGAAGGTAATTATGTAAAGTTTGGAAATCAAGATATAAATACTGCCTTATCAGGCATGAACTATAACCTTGCTCCCAAAAGAGATATAACTCAAGGCGAATTTATTAAAAAACGCTGCCAAGAGGTTTACTGTATGAATAGAAAAGACGTGAACGTATGCTGTTCATGGATTGTTACCGCACCTAAAGACCTTAAAGAAAACGATTTACCTGATTTTTTTGCTAAAACGTACGACTTTTTACAAAATAGGTACGGAAAAAATAATGTTGTAAGTGCCTATGTTCATATGGACGAGACTACACCTCACATACACTTTGCTTTCGTACCGGTAACATATGATAAAAAGAAAGAACGATATAAAGTATCTGCCTTTGAAGTCATTACTAAAAAAGATTTACAAAGTTTTCATTCAGACTTGGAAAAATATATAAATAAAGAGCTTGGATATGAAATCGGCATACTAAACCAAGCTACCAAAGACGGTAATAAAAGTATTCAGGAACTAAAAAGACAGTCAGCAACTGAGATACTTCAAGAAACTAAAACAGAAGCTGCTAAAATTATTTCCCAAGCCCAGGATGATGTAAATATAATAAAAGGGCAAAAGAAAGTATTGCAAAGTGAAGTTAAGGGCTTACAAAAAGATTTATTGACTGCTAAACAAGTCAAGCAAGTAAAGCATACAAAAGCACTTATTGGTGATAAACAAGTTGTATCTACATCCGACTTTGAAAATTTGCGAAAAACAGCCGTTACTGCGGAAGCGTTACTTAAAGAGATTGAACCTGCAAGAAAAATAAATGCCTTGACAGATAAAATCATAGCCGATGCAGAACTTAAAGCTAAAGAAATAATTAACCAGGCTGAGGAACAAGCAAAGTCAGTATCCGAAAACTTGAAATCTTTAAAATATGCGAAAACTCTAAAGCATATAGAAAAAGTTATATCAAGTAACCCAGAGCTTATAGCAGCATATAAGCAAGCCGAGCAAGCTTTGCAAAATCAACAGCTCCAAAGCCAAAATTCAAACCAAAAAGGAAAAACTCATAAAAATGAATATATCCGAGAATAACACTTAATGCAAAATAATGTTGCCATACCCACAAAATGACAAGCAAGGAGTTCAAGCTCCTTGCTTTTTTGCTATATGATCACGGTTCCTTAGTTCCTTGTAGGAGGTCGGGGTGTAGGGGCAGCGCCCCACAGAATCATAAACTGAGCAAAGAGAGCGAAGTGCGTATAATCGGCAACCGAAAACGAGACTGATTTTTTATTTTTTTTTCAGTTCCTCGTTTTCGGCATAGCCGATATAACGCACGAGCAGGGAAGTCAAGGGGAACATGGAATACCGCAGACCCTTTTTTTAGGGTCGAGGATATGCCGTGAAAGCCCCTTGACGAACCGTTTATTAGCTGTCAGCGACTTAATTCCATACTAATTTTCTTTTTCTCATTTTGCGTTACATTTTATTTTATATTTTTATAATATTATATTGTATTTTATTAATAACTATAGTATATTGCCTATAAGGTAGACAAAATAGTTATTTTGTCCACCTTTCCTTTAAGTATCATCACCAGTTGGAGGTACCGCCAAATACCTCATTATTTACCCTTGTTTTATAGTAACTGCCTATTGTTTTATATGAGTTATATAAGCTAGTTAATATATAGCTATCAATCTTCTTTATTTTTGTCGTATTATTTTCAAGACAATTTATAACATACCGTATATGCTCTGAATTTAATTTTAGTAATGTGTCTTTTACATGGTCATATGGGTATTCTATCCCTGAAATTCTTATTTTATCCTTATTTATCGCTATTGCTTCAGTCATAATTTCTGTTATTGTATCTAAATAATCTTTGTCTTCTTTATCATGCACTAATGTATCATAGTCAATATTTGATTTAATTATATTCTTTACGTGCATAATCTCATCTATCTCATCAGACATGTTACCATCCCTTGGATTGATAGATTGATTCTTTGTAGTAATCTTTGTAGTAATCTTTGTATTTGTAGTATCATTTTTAACACCAGGCTGATATTGTTTTTGATAGTACCCTGGTGTTATTTTTGATACCACCCTGGTATCATTTTTAATACCAGGGATAATATTAGTATCCTGTAGCATATTTTCTTCATTGTATTCTTCAGTATCATCCATAGGTTCTTGAGCTTTATTCTGATGTTTATTATTTATATCCTCTTTCTTTTCAGGATATGTATACTCAATAATTTTTTCAGGAGATAGGCTGATATACATAACATTGTTGTACAATATACCATTCTGATTTATGGTCCTAAGAACCCTTTTTATTAACCCTAGTTCTTCTAAGCGTGATAAAGCTCTTCTTATAACTTGCTCGTTTTCACCAAATTCTTTTTCAAATGCTGCATAGCTTCTTTGAAGTAGATCTGATTTAAATCGCTTTTTAAATCCTATTAGGCTTCCGGTGGTTTCATCTCGTACCTCAGTTGGTCTATACCAGTACACTATGTCAGCCAATATTAAAATTGCAAGATAGTAAGGTTTATTACTATCTTTTTTAGTAATTGTTGAAAACCAGATTTTTGGTATTATGTTTCCTGAAATATTTATCTGCCCTATTTTGTCTACTATCTCATTGCCGGTGCTTAAATTCATAATATTTTTTCCTCATTTAGATATATAGCTCACAATATTTTTCTACTATATCTGCTATTTTTTTTGAATAGCTTGATGTTATGCTTGAATCTTGCTCATTATACTTAGATATGCAATTAAATGCTTTTTCTAATTCATGAATAGAAGATTCTATTCGCAAGCGTAATTGAGTTTCCTTTATTGTTTTATCTAAATTAACGTTATCTTTTTCATCTTGCTCACTTACTTTTTTTACATACTCATCATATTTTTTTTGAAGTTCAGCAATTTCAGTTTCTTTTTGTTTTAATTTTTCTTGCTCTTCTTGTAACTTTTTATTATGTAGTTCTTTTACACTTTCCATATCTTTTTTTAATCTATTAATTTCATCAGTATTTATATTTTCTTTTTTTAATTCTTCTTCAATTTGATTTTTGATTATTACTTTCTCTTTTTCAAAATCTTCCTTAAGTCTATCTACTTGATTATTATGCCCATCAATAATATCTTGAAGAGATTGCTGTTCTTTTTGCATATCAGAAAGTTTTTCTTCCTGTCGAACTAACTCATCCTCTTTTTCTTTAAGTAATAATTGATTCTTTTCAAAAGACTCTTTTATTAACCTAACTTCATCTGCCTTAATTTTTTCACCCGATTTTATCAGTTTTAGTATAGTATACTGTTCTTCTTCACTAAGCTTGGAGTAAGACGAACCATCTGATAAAGTTATGTTATTTTTTGCAAATTCTTCTTGAAGTTCAGGAATCAAAGTTAGTACATCTTTATATTTTATTACTTGCCTAGTAGAAATTCCTTCATTTTCAGCTATAGCCTGATTAATATTTACCCTGAGCCTTCGAGGTAAAAGACTATTTTTTTCCTCCAATAAAGTATTATATCTGGCTATATTGCTAAGTCTGGACTGAGGATCGTCAGGTCTAACTTCATAATTGGCAGCTATAAGTCTTAATTCACTATTTATTTCAGACAGCCTACTTTGCTCATTGTTCTCTGAATCTGTATCCAAACCTCTTTTAACATTCAGGGGATATCCCTTTTTGAACCCGGCTATGTTCATTTGATACAATTTAAATAAATCTCTATCTTCTTCAGGTAACTCTTCAGAAACCGCATTGCCATATTTTTCTATAAGCATATCTATTGCCCTGAGCCTTCTTTCACCCGATTCCAATATATAAATATCATGTTCTTCATCATACATAGCTTCTAGGTTATGAATTAATCCTAAGTGCAAAATACTTTCTGCAAGTTTTTCAATTTCTACTTGTGCAAATGTGTTTTTATCATTTGTTACAATCTTATCTCTTGGAATAAACTTGATATTAAAAGGCATTCTCTCTGCGGTCGTTCCTATTTTATCTAATAGTTCCGCAGTATTATTTAACTTATTATCATTACTGTCATTGTTTTCAGGTTTGATATTAAGTCGTGTTTCAGGTTGTACATTAAATTTTAACTTCGGCATAACATATTCTCCTATTCACAATGATGATTAATATATATCTTTCTTGTAGCTGATGATTTGTTTCCGGTCTCATCAATAGCAGTAATAACTTGTTCATATTCTTGCTCAATTTGTGCAAAATAGTTGTAGTCATTTATATCATTCTTTTTAAATGAATCTAAAGAGTTGCTTTGTTTAATTAATGTATAATTTGACAAATTTACCTTATAATCTTTTCTTTCAACATCCTCATAGTAATCATTTGTTAATGCTTCCATATCAGACAAATTATCATGTATTGATATGCCTGCTTGACTTAGAGCTTGCATTGAAAAATCTGCATATTCAGAACTTGTTACATCTATACTATTATTATCTTTGTCTGTAATTTTAACAATCTGCGGTATGTAGTTTTCAAAAATATCTTTAGTATAAGTTATATCTACATATAGATCTTCTGTTTCTATCTGAGGAGGTATGGTATCTGCAAAGATTCTGTATGTAACTTGAGATGCATTATCATACTCATCTACAGTAATTAAAGAAACATCATAAACGCCGCTTTCTTCTATCTTTATCGTTTTAGATAAACTTGCAATATCAAAGTTTTTATTTTTAACAGGGACACTTTTTATATTTGCATTATTCTTTTCTCTGTATAATGCTATATCTTCATATGAAAAATCGTCTGTTACTTTTTTAGGTGTAGTAAAACCATAATCAAATTTTGATAAATCTGAAATAGACTCCTCTGATTCATTTGTAAGCTGTATATTTATTTCTGTATCTTTACCAACAAGAAATGCACTATTTGTTGAATATAATACTTGTGGAGCTGTTGTATCTATAACTGATGCTTTAACTTTAAACTGTTTTCCCTTGCTATTGCTTATTGTTATTTCATATATTCCGACTTTATTTATATTTACATTTGATATATCTACAGAATAATTTTCTAAATCATCAATTTTGTTCGATGATATATATGCACTTGCTTCTTTAGGCAAACTTGAAGCATCTCCTAATTCAACTGAAATAGATTCTTGATTTAGTGTTACACTACTTCTATTCCCACAAGCTGAAAATAATGTTGTTCCTGCAATAACTGCTAACATATACCTGTACCTCATATAAATCCTCCTAAATATTCCCACTAATACTTTTATAAAGTATTTCCTTTGAATTTTTATCAAGTATATCCATTTCCAATACAAGTTTTGCATAATCAATAAGAGCATTACTTTCTAATGAATAGCTTAGTAGTGGTTTTAGATTTACTTCAATTTCATTAATTTTTGTATCTATACGAACAGGGGTCTTAAAGAACTTGTTTCCCAACTCGAGCTCGTACTGTGCTTTTATTTCTTTGTATACATTAGTTTGAGAATTTACTTGAGTTATAAAAGCACCTAAAAACTCTATTTTATCTAAGTCATGTTCTTCTTTAATATAAAGTATTGATGATAAAGTTTCCCTTAGTCCTTTATATGAATAACTTTCAACTCTTACAGGGATCAATATATAATCACTTGCAAACATACTGTTTACAGTTAATATATTGTCCGCCGGAGCATTATCTATAAGAATAAAATCATAATTTTCATTTATAGACTTTAATGCTCTTTTTAAAATAATATTGATATTCCCGATATCATTAGCTAGCTCAGAAGGTGTTTTTCTATGTCTTTTAGATGATGGAATTATATCTATTCCTTCAATATTTGTTCTTCTGATAAGTTTCTGTATATCTTCTTTACTTCTGTATTTATATTTAAAAAGCTCATATATATTTTGTTTTTGGGGTTGTTTAAATCCTGATAAAACTTCTTGATCATCTTCATCATGTTCATGGAAGAACATTGATAAATTACTTTGAGCATCTAAATCTACAACAAGTACTGTTTTACCTAGATACGCTAAAAGCTCAGCTATAACAGATGTACTTGTTGTTTTTCCTACGCCACCTTTATTATTTATAATACTTATAATGCACATTTTCTTTCTCCTTAGAATTGATATTTTATTGAAAACATGCTATTATTTATCAAAATATATAGCACGTTGGGTAATTGTGTTTGTATTTTTTCTTACTGAGAAACCTTATACTTTATAAGGTTTCTTTATTTTTTACATATTATGGATATATATTTCTCTGTGCTATATCCGCACGATAAGGAGTTCCTCCTCTCTTTAACTCAAGATATATAGTTGCACGATGAAATCCTAGGACATCAGCTATTTTAGATATTCTTTCACCTTTTTTATACATTTTTTCAATCTGCTTTCTATCCTTATATGTTAATCTTGATCTTGTTTTTCCTGACTTCATTTATATTTCACCTCTATCTGTAATTTTTACAACCAATTAAATTTCATCTGTCATGATTATCATACTATCACCTTTTCTATCCACTATTTTTATTTCTGAAGGCGATATCATTTCCCATGTAACTGAATTTTTGAAAAATCTATCATCAATCCATTTTTGTATGTAAGCATCTCTCTTTTCTTTATATTCTTGTATTGTCTTTGCACCCTTGATTATCATAATGATTACTCCTTTTCTTAGGTAATAAAAAATGCGACTAGAGTTTTATTTACTCTTGTCGCATTTTATTTTACAATTTACCGAGCTAAATTGTCAATAGAAATGCGACAAATATTTTTTTAATTTCCTCTGAAAAAAGTTCGGCAGATGTATTATAACCAAAGAGTTTTCTTGGATAATTGTTAATCCAATTTTCTATATTTTTAATTTCCATATTACTTATATTATCTAAGTTGGTTCCCTTAGGTATGTGTCTGCGAATAAGTTTATTATTATTTTCATTACTACCACGTTCCCAACTACTATATGGGTGGCAGTAAAATAAATAAGTACGTTTTTCGCTTAAGAAGATAGATTGCTCTATACCTCTAAAATCCTTAAACTCAGAGCCATTATCTACAGTAATACTTTTAAATACTTTAGAGAACAAATCCCCCCATTTGCTCTCTAAAGTATTTAACGCTTTCACCACTGAGGCTGATGTACTATCTTGTAATTTAATTAAAATTTCATTTCTAGTTTTTCTCTCCGTTAAAACAAGTATACAGGATCGTGTAAGTCCTTGTTTCCCTCGTACAGTATCCATTTCCCAATGTCCAAATACAGTTCTGTCTTCAAACTCTTTAGGACGGTTTTCTATACTTTCTCCCATTCCTATTCTTTTTATAGTCTTTACCTTTTTATAGCGTCTTCTTCTATCTCTTTTTATAGGTAAATCTTTATTGGTTAATCTAAAAAACACACCATTATCTATATATCTATAAAGAGTTCTCACACTGATAGTAGTCTTAAACCTAGTTTTTGATTTATTTACTTCAGCTAGCGCCGCTTCAGGGCTAAATTTATCATTGACTATTTTATTTTCGATAAAGTCAGCTAAATCCTTGTCACTGCCTATCTTCAATCCTTTCCCTTTTTTCTCCATAGCATAATCATGAGCTTTATTTCCTAAGTCGCTGCTATATCTTTCTTGTTCACTATAATCTGACATCCTATGTATGTATCTACCCTTGTTATATTCTCTATATATAGTACTTCTATGAAATTTTAATTGCTTTGCAACTTCTCCTTTAGTATAGCCTGCATTTAGCAATGTCTCCATTCTTATGCGATCGATTAACTTCATTTGTTTATGATGTTTTTTGATGTCCATAGCAAACCGGATACCTCAATAATTGTATTTTTATCTCTCTAAAATATTACTCCTATGTTTAACTCTACCAAGCTCCTGTTCTTTACATTCATTTGCAATCTCTTTTACGAGAGGGTAATTAGCATTATCTTTATCAACCAGTAACTTTTTTACATCTTTTAATGTATTGAATTTATTAGTAGCTTGATTTAGTTTAACCATATCATCAACTAATTGTCTTGTTGGCTTGAAACCGTCTTCTTTAATAATTCTAACAATATCTTTTTCATTTGTAATAGAATATGAATTAATTATCTCTCTTTCTTTGCTTGAAGATAATAAACCTAACTTATCAAACATAGATAAAAAATTTTCTACTAACTTGTCTTCATTTATAAGCTCATCTTTTTGATTCTGGATAAGGTAATCGAATTGTTCGATTCCTTTATACTCTATAGTATTTTGTAGCATATATATTGTCTGTGGATGTAGATTGTCAAAATAATTATTTACTATAAAAGTTAAATCATATAAATCTCTTATTTTATCTCTACCTGCATAGGCATTGGCTTTCATAATACATAATGTATCTATATTGTAAACTTTTATCCCATTTACTGTGTTAATTTCATTATCATTAATTTCTCTACGCCTTAAAGATACTTCTATTTTTAAGGGTTTATTATTATTACCATAATTAACCATACACCTCTTTACAGTATCCGTATCTTTTGCAATACGATAGTCATAATTATATTTTTTACAGTAACCATCTACTATGTCTTTTATATTTGTTTTTTTACTATCAAGATCTATGTCTTCTGAAAAACGATCCAGTTTATAACATGTTAATAATGCTGTTCCTCCTTTTAATATATATGAATCAGAATTATTATTAAGGTACTCCAAAAATGAGTCTATCGTTTTTCTATGTTCTAATTGCCAGTTATTCATCTATAAGACCTCAACCCTCTTTTTATACTTTAACCATTCAGAAAAGTATTCCTTACCCATAAATTTGTCTATTTCATCCCAGTAAGGGGTGTCTCTTAATTTTCTTACCTGCTCAAATATTTCATCTGTATATTCATCATTACATATAAAATCTTTATTCATACCTTGAGCAAGTGAGAAATTACCCACTTCTAACAAATCCAATATAGCTCTGATATGGTTTGCAACATTATATTTTTCTATATGTTCGGGGATTTTCTTGTCTTGCTCTATCCCGTAATCTTTGAATATGCTATCATTACTATCCCTAAAATAAGGCAAATCCCATTGTATAGCTGATTGATGCCAATCCCCACATGTAAATAAGGAACAAGGAATATTAAGAGCATGTTGCCCTGTTATATATTTCATATCATTTCACCTACTTTTTATTAATTTTGCAATACAAGCTATTTAACGGCTATTTAAGTTTTATATTACAAATCCTATACTAGATAGTATAAAATTGATTCTAAGGCTGTTCTCGTAACGATTTAGCCCATACATACAGTATCCTTCCTCTATTTCTTGAATTTATTGATTTAAACATATCTTTTTCTATATTCCCTAACATATCCATAATAAGTATTTTCCTTAAGCCCCAGTTTCCTCATCAGTTCCGTTGTTTTCAAATTTCCATTAATAACATCCTGGTAGGCAACACTGAAGTCTTCAATAGACATTTTGCGTGGTCTTCCAAATTTATGCCATTCTCCTCGTTTCTTCATTTCTTCATATCCTTCTCTTTGACGCTTAGTTCTCCTTTCCAGTTCAGCTCTTGCCAAACAGTCATAAAAAGATATGAGCATCTCATTGATACAGGTTAGGATGAGTTTTGCCATTTCGTCTTTCATATTAGAAAGATCCATTTGAGTTGTTGGAATATCAAGAAATATAACTCGTATGTTATTATTCTTAAAATACTCAAGTTCTTCTTTAGTTTCCTTTGCTCGTCCTAACCTGTCAAATTCAGACACGATAAGGGTATCTCCCGGTCTTAGTACATCTTCTTTTAACACTTTATATCTGCTTCTGTCATAGTCTTTGCCTGTATGTTTATCAATATAAATTTTTTCAAGATGATATCCGTTTACAGAACAGAAGTTTTCTATGCTTGTATTTCCTCTATCCTCATTTTGTGTTTTGGATGAAACTCGGTTGTAACCATAATAATTTCCCATAGTATACTTCCTTTCGATTTTACTTTATAAAAGTATATCATACTTTTAACACTTCTAAAAGCAACTATATAATACTTTTTGAAAGCTATTTTAATCTAAAATATTAAACTACTAAAAAGTATACTTTTAAAAAGCTGTTTTGTCATTAATTTTTTATCATTAATTAAACTCAAATTTAACTTTCCCATCTGATAATGCTAAGTATGCATCGAATTTACCGGTACCGTCCTTCTTTACAAAGCCTTTTATTTTAGTCTTTGTTTTGCCTTTAATTAATAACTGTTCTACTATCTTTTCATTAATAGTTTTTCCGGATATTGTTTTCCAGATCGCAAAACCGCACCTTTCACTGCATGAAAAGGCTTTGGAGTTCTCTATAATATTCTTACCACACATAGGACACTTAAATTTGGATTCTTGTTTGTCTATACCTAAGTCAACTTTTCCTGTACTCTTTAGTTCTTCAATAATTTCCACTTGCTCATCATAAATTTCTTGTAAAAATGATTCTTTGCTAAGTTTACCTTCATTTATAGCCTGAAGTCGTTCTTCAAACTTAGCTGTAAGTTCAGGGTCTTTAAGTACTTCCGGAATAGCAAAAATATACTTTCTTCCAAGCTCTGTTGAAGCATATTTACCTTTTTTAAGTTCTATGTAAGTAGATTTAGGGTCCATTAGCTTTTTTATTATATCAGCTCTCGTTGCTGAGGTACCTACACCTTTTTTCTCCATTAAGGATATAATACCTGACATTGTATATTGTGCCGGGGCTTTAGTTTTCCTATCTAAAGCATTTATTTCTGTAATATCAAGTATATCACCTATTTTTATATTACCTAAAGTCTCTATATTGGCTTCTTCAGTTTCTTCACTATCAGGAGAGTTTTTATCTTCCTCATAATTCAATACTTGCTTATAGCCCAACTCCAGTACTTGCTTTCCTTTAGTTAAAAAGTTGTATCCGGATTTTTTTGTAACTATTTCAATCACTTTATATTTATATGCCGGATAGAAAATACTTATAAATGCTTTTACAACTATATCAAGGATATTTTTTTCCTCATCACTCATTTTACTATATTCTGATGCCATGTTGCTGTTTATTGTAGGAATCAGAGCATGATGATCAGTAACCTTTAGATCATTAAAATATTTTTTATCAGCCTTTATTGAAGTTAAATCTATAGCTGACACCAACTTTTCAAATACCCCAAATTTACAGCTATTTATATGCTCTTTTATCTCATTGTATATATCATTACTTAAAGCCCTTGAATCGGTTCTAGGATAGCTCAGAACTTTGTATTTTTCATATAAAGTTTGAGCTATACTCAAGGTTTTATCAGGGCTGTATTGATACATATTAGCTGCCTGTTTTTGTAAAGCTGCCAAATTAAGTAACATTGGAGCTGTACTTTCCTTTTCATTTGCCTTATAATCTACAACTTCTACTTTCCTTTCTCCTGTCGACAATTCATCAACTACCTTCATTGCTTCACTGTTATCAAAGAAATCAAGTTTTTCAAGTTCATCATCTACTAAAGTAGCTTTTGCTGTATCTTTAAGTAATATCTCTATATTTTTATATGGTTTAGAAATAAAATTTTCTATCTCAAGATCACGCTGCACTATTAAATTTAATAGAGGTGTTTGACATCTGCCGTATCTTAACATTGCATTTCCATCCCCAAGGGTCAATGTTAAAGCTCTGCTATAATTGATGCCAAAATTGAAGTCTCCAATTGCTCTTGCTTCAGCTTCATCTAATAAAGAGTTGAACTCTACAGGCTCTTTAAGATTTTCAAATGCTTTTTTTATTGCTTCATCTGTTAGTGAAGATGCCCAAAGGACCTTTTTAGGTTTTTTATTTCCGGCAAGCCTATATATCCACTCCTGTATAAGATAACCTTCTCGTCCGGCATCACCGGCATTTACAAGTTCTGAAACATCATTCCTTTGAATTAAGTTTTTAATAACAGTAAATTGTTTTGATGTATCCGGTAATATCTTTAATGACTCTTTTATCGGAAAATTAAAAGGTAAAGGATCTAAACTCCACTTTTTTAGGTTTTCATTATGTTCTTCAGGGTACTTTAAACCAACTAAATGACCTATTGCCCATGTAACTATATATTTATCGCCTTCTATATAGCCTTGCTTTTTATCTGTACATCCAAGTACTTTTGCAATATCAACTCCTGCACTTGGTTTTTCTGCTATAACAAGTATTTTACTCATAAATTCTCCTTTTTTAAATCATCCAATATTTACAGTAAAAGCGTTGTAAGCTTCATTTATTACTTTCATAAGTTCTACTCTTATATTGGGATAAACAAGAGCTATAAGTCCTAGCATTGCAAGCAAAATCAATGTTAAACGACCTGCAAGCTTTATTGTTGAAATAATTAGCTTTACCAAAAAAGTAATCATATTATCTTTTTCGACTATATATGTCTTTCCGGCTTCTATGTCTATCCCATGTTTTTTTCTAAGCTTTTTTTGCTCTTTTTCCTTGTATTCAATATTTTCAATTTCTTTTTGTAATACTGAATTAAACTTTTTTTGCATAACTTTACTCTTTCTTATGCGATAATCTGCTTATATACCATGTTCATTCCTGAATTATATGAATACGGATCCGGAGTTAATCCGGCAAAGTATGTTTTATCTTTCCTACTTGACATCATTTCCTTTATTCCGTCTTGTTCATCTTTAGGTACAAAGGAAAAAATGAAAGAAACATCGGAGTATGCTCTATTTTCCAAAATACTTTGAGCAGCAAATATTTCATTGGGTTTAGAGCCACAAATAACAATTCTTATATCTTGTTCTAAAAATGATATAAGCTCAAAGTCTTTATTTATTGCGCTTCCGTAATCTTTAATATAATAATTAAAGTTTTCTTCAAGTGCTTCGATTATGTTGCTGAACTTATATAAGAGAATTTCTCCAAGCTTTATCTTACCATCAGCAAGTACTTTTGCATCACTATACAATCTTGTAACATTCTCTATGTAATTACTTTGATTTACCTCAATATAACATGCTGTCTTTCCTGTTAGTTGAAGATACTGTATTAATTGCATAGACTGAGTTGTGGTACCCATACGCTCTATACAACCTGCTATTCCAATAGTTATATATTGCTTTTTTTGTTTATTTATGAATTCTTTTTTATCTATTAACATCTTAAGTTTCCTTTTTTACAAATGAAAGGGTAGCTGTAGTATATGTTCTCTTTACAGTCTTATTATCAATATTAAGTCTGACTTTAGATTTTCCGGTAATACTGTTACTGTAATAACAATAACCTACAAGTCCTTCCGGTGTTTTTACTTCTAATTCCTTTCGTTCTTTGAACATCAGGAAAGATATACCCGGTATAGCACATACTATGATAAATAACGACAATACAAATGTTTTTGGATTTTCAGCAATAAGAGAAACTATATTATCCATCCATCTATCTATATTTTTTACAATGCCTATAAACCAGTTATCCTCAGTAGTTACATTGGTTTTAGTATTGTCGGAAATAGCTTTTGGATGTTTAGATAAATTAGGGTTGATATTATCTTTATCCTCTAAAGTATTTTCTTTAGATTTATCATCTTCAGTACTTATATCTTCAGACTCAATATCTTCAGATGTTTCAGAGTTTGGAGTCATTCTTATTCTACTTGTTGTGGCATATCCATTTCTGTTATTTATGGAAAATGGTATATTATCAGCCTTATTACCGGTACCTTCCGAAGTTGGAATAGTTTTATTTGCTACAGTTTCCTGCGTTGTTTCTTTTATTACTTCTTGCATTACTTCTTGCGTTGTTTGTGATACTTCAGGATTAGTATTCTGAATTCTATTTTGTACAATACCTGTACTGTTATCGTTTGTGTTTGTATCGATATTGTTTGTATCGATATTGGAAGCCCTGTAATCATAAACCCCATTTACAATTGTATCTTGTGTAATATCTGTAAATGAACGATCCCAGTTTTTAAAAATATACTCTCCTTTATCTGTACTTGCATTTAACGAAGTTGGTGGTGCAGTTGCAGAGCCTCCATTTGGTATCAACTGCCTACTAATAACATTACCGTTATAATCCTTAAACTCTACAAGCCACTCTTTATACTCCCATTGGGCATATAAATGAAAAAAATCATATCCAACGTATCTTGGAGCAGTAACTCCAAGTTTTTTAAAATTCATATCTTCTTCACCTGACATAACAGCCAATCCGGTACCGTCTTTTTGAGTATTCCAACTTGTAAATACATATCCGTATTTTCTGAAGAAATTAACTTCATAATGATAAACTTCATTTCCATTATACTTAACCGGATAAGGAAATGCGTCATATTCTCCCCATATATAACCATTTTTTTCGCCAATTCCACCATTTCCATAGTATTCGATCAGTGATCTTGTATTGTTCCATGGATTTGAGGATGTAGCCACACTTGATGTGGCCACATCTGCATAACTATTTTTGTCAAAACAAATGCTCATTATAAGCTGTATTCCTAAGACAAAAATAACTATAACCATAACTATAATTAGACTCTGTTTTATCCTTTTCATATTTTATAAACTCTCCATACTTTTAAAATAATCCTAATATTTTCTTTTTCTTAATCTTAGTATGTTTATTTTCCGGCAAATAATCTTTTAGTATTATGTTTATATTAGGAAATATATAGGTATTGAATGTATCCGGTGCATATGGAATAAAAAATGTATTAAGAGATTCTTTCTTGTTTTTTCCTGTTGGTATGTGCATCTCTTTCTTTATTGATTTTTCATTTTTTTTATCTGTAAATATAAATCCGAAAAATATGTTCTTCAGAGTTTCATCATCATATAAGCTTATTAATTCTGTTATATTTTGATATTCCCACACCTTACTTCCACATATAGCAATTTTTACATTACTTTTTACGACCTCTGATATATCTTGTTCCCTATAATCTCCATAATCAAGAACTATAAAGTTATAACTCTTCTCACTTTTTATATACTTAAGAGTATCCTTGGTAGCGTCCGGATAATAGTCTACTCCATCAAGTACAAAGTAATTATCATGCATTTTTGTATCATAACTTGCTCTTATTTTCTGAAAGTCAGATGAGTTATTCATCTCAACAATTGCAACCATGTACCCCATTTTTCTGATTGTAGTTGCTAAAATAATAGCATTATGTGTAACACCAATTCTTTTTTGCACTCCTATAATCGCTATACTTACCTTACTTGCAGTTTTTAGCTCTATTACTGTATTGCTAAGTATTTCATCTTTGATATCTTTAAATACTAAAGCTTCCTTAAAGGTTTTCCCTTCATTTAAGCAAGTATTAAGTTCAGTTTTTATTTGTAAAAAATCATAAGTAGCGATTATATTGAGTATTCCAAGCGAAAAAACATCTGCAAGCAACTTATTTCCGGCTATTCTATTATGTGCAATAATAATTATCTTTGTATTTTCATACATAGTTCTTATCATTTGTATTGCCGACAATATATCATCATCACTATCATCAAATGCAGATATGTCAAAAATAAGTATTTCTACAGACAGCTGTGTAATATTGCTCTTTACAAATTTTTTGAAACTTATATGATCGTGAACAAATGAGTCAATAATCAGTACTCCATTTTCTTTAAGAGTAGATAAAATTACTTGATGATTTTTATTTGAACACATATAGTAAACCATATATTACTCCTCTTTGTACTTTAGTTATTTGGAATATTGATTCCTGTTTTCTTGAATTTCATTTACAATCAATATACCTGCTATCTTATTCTTACTAAATAGCTGTAAAAAGTTAGAAATATAGTTTAACTTTTCTGAGTATTTGTCTGAAAGAACAAATGAAAATGTGGTAGTAAGATTAGTATCTTTTTCATTGACCAAATTTGATATATCTATACTACTCAAGTCTAATTTGTCATTTTGTACTATTTTATCAATAGAATTGTACAGAAATTCCCTTAACCTATTGCTATTTATATCTTTATACTCTTGTAAAAAATTTACAGGTAAGTCTACTCTTACAAGTCTACTCATATTTAATAAAATCCTCCGTATGCTTATTTTATAATATACTGAGCTATATACATAAATATAGACAAAATTAAGCACCCTATAATCACCAATAATTTCTTTATCCTATTCATTATTTACCTCTCTTACTGATAAATAAAATCACAAACAATATTGCTATGAATATTATTATAAATACTTCTCCGAATCCAAACTTATATCCTTCTGATTCTGAATTTGTATTTTCCAAATTGATTTTACTACTTTCTTCAGTAGTATTTTCAATAACTTCAGTAGAAGAATAACTTTCATTCTCTAACCCTGCTTCATCTTCATAGCCAAAACCTTCAGTCCAGTCTATTTTATTACCATATATATCTGTTTCTTGTTCCTGCATAGATTACTTATCTCCTTATTTAGAAAAACTCCACCAGCCTTTTCCCTGCCCTTTAATAAATGCAAGAGTATACTTTTTGTATGCTTTATCCGGATGAGAAGGATCATTTACAACAATATATCCATCTGCTGTCAACCCTGTTAGCACTATAAAGTGTCCTTTACTAGTAAATTCACCAGGTACACAAGACATAATGACCGGATTGCCTGCCTGTAAAGATTGCATAATACTATCTGAACCTATTGCGTTACAACGAACCCCATAGTATCCTGCAATTGCAGGGAAAATGCTCCATGATTGTCCTCTATCACCATCGTAAAACCTATTATAGTTTCCGCCATTTTTTGCCGCTATTGTAGCTACAACATCTGATGGATATACATTTGTTCCGGTTAAATAAGAAGCAACCATACTAAATGAAGTTATACTGCAACCACTACTCCCTATATTTCCTCCTCCAAACCTAACGCCGGACCAGACCTGCCCAGTTTGCTGAAAATATACTATTTTCATGCTGCCTCCATTTTCAGGTACTTTGTAATTTTCAGCATTTATACCTGCAATTCCTATTTGAACTCCACCTGAACCACCTGTCGCAACTGTGTCTGACGGTATTTTAGAGATAAATTTTTCAAAGTTTCCCACACTTGCTTTATAAAGACTAGCCTTAGCTTTATTATCTTTAAAATACAGCTCACATATCTGATCGATACTTTTTACACTGTTTTTATATACAACTTTACTTTCTCCAATCCAACTTGATTCGATAGTACTCACTTGATCAAGAAAAGTGATTACTGATTGCTTCTCCGGTAATTTAATAGTTTTGGTTTTTATTACTTCAACATCTTCATTTACTGTAGAGAAAAAAGCAAGCACATATGCAAGCGAAACCTGATTTAATTCAACACTTGCAGTTACCGGATATTCATAGTGTCCTCCTCCATCTTCATCACCATCCTCAACCCAATACTTATACTCATCTTCTTTATCTTTTGCCATCTTCTCCATTTCTGATTTTTTTCCATTAAGCCATTCTTCATGAATAGGTTCTATATGTTTATATATATCAGTTGTAGCAATATTAAAATCCTTACCTATTTTTTGTCCAAATAAAGCTTTTATTGAATAAAGCATAAGTATTGGTACTAATATTAAAGAGGCTGCTATTCCCATTATCGTATATAATAAGATTTTCCGGTTTTTCTCATCTTTAAGCGCAAGTATAAGCTTAGTTATTAACTTAACGTGCATCTTTGTAATCCCTTACCTTCCGCCACCTTTTCCAAACATTATTAGAAATTCATTACAGACATCTATCTTTAAATCAAGTCTTATACCGCCTGCCATGAAAACGCCTTGCCCTCTGTTTTTGCTTGCTAAGATAGCTACTTCTCTTTCTGATAAATTGAACAGTTTTTGAGTTTCTTCAAGATTTTTTCCATCTGTACCCATAATAAATTTATAACAGGCATTATCTATGATTGCTTGACCATGCCTTTTAACTGATGGATCTAAGACGTCTACTACCGAGTGCGTAATAAACATAAGCCCTGACTCATATTTTCTATCTCTTTTTGAGATATTTCTTATAAACTTCATTAGATCCGGATAATCAGGATCTACGAATAAGTACCCTTCATCAAGTGCAAACATTACTTTTTCTGACCGATCCATGCTCATTTGTTGCCATACCCACATAATAATATTATAGAATTGCGCCCTTTTTACATTATCATCTGATTCAAGTAGATTTGACACATTAAGCACTATAAAATCCGCCTTAGAATCCAGGGTTGTATGTCCGTTCCATATAAATTTATCTGCACCTACAGCAATGCTCTCAAGTAATAGTGACAATTTTCTATAAATTCCTCTTAAATAATCATCTTTGCATTCGTTTGTCTTTTCAAGTACAAGCTCATACAGATCTTTCATTATAGGGAATTCAGTATTCTTAAGCTTTGATATGTCTGTATCCCAATTAATATTGAATCTGTTATAGAGTTCTATGATCGTTCTTTCTAAGATTGCTTTAAGTTCAAGGTCAAATACATCTTTACCAAAATACAAAGCAAAAAATAATCTTAGCTGCTGAATATAAAGTGCCATGTCACTACTTCCATGCTCTTCATCATAATAGAAAAAATCATCTATTTTTTCATTCTCATAAAGATCCTCATGGCTTACTTTTGGAGCCTGCCTGATCTGCAAGGGATTTATTCTACTATGTTCTCCACCCGAACAGTCTATTACCTCACCCTGTATATTTTCATTTGTAGCAAGATCTATATACTCTTTTTCCGGATCGAAAATAATGATTTTTGTACCTAATGCATACTCTTTAGTTAAAATAAGCTTTAATGCAGTAGACTTACCGACACCCGGCACACCGGTAAATATCCAGTTGGAATTGACTCTATCCTTATTTCTCATCCATTGATTCATTCGAACAATTCTGTTGTTCTTTGTTTTCCCAAGATAAAACCCCTCTTTGTCATTAAGACCTGCGTTTGCCATTGCAAATCCTCCGGCAAATGTTGATATAGGCATATTTCTTTCACCCATATTGCTGACATTCTTATGATTGGGTATTCCACCGGGAGCTATGGATATACAAGCTTCTTTTTGCCTATATTTAAGTATTTTTATCCCACACTCGGCTACTGCTACGGAAGAACTTACTCGTTTGATTCGAGATGCAAGTTCTTTTTCGTTTACAGCTTGTATAAATACCATGATGTTAAAGTATCCTACCGGTTCACCTTTTACTACAACTCTATTTATCATTTCAGCCATATCATCTATGGCTTGTTTTATTTTTTGCCTTTCTGATTCATCTTTAACTGTCTCTGAGTTTACTCTAAGTTCAGAAATCTTTTTATTCATAACGGATTGCATTCGCTCTGCTGTAGTATATCTGTACTCTATTGTTGTTGCGGTACCTTCCAGATTGCAAAGGTCCGCTAACCAACCATAATTAGCATTTGGAGGGTATTTACTTATAAAATATATTTTGCCTACATTTTCACCAACATTTGCTGATGTATTACCAAAGTCAATTCCTGCCGGTGTAACTATATTTAATATATTTTCATTTACATTAATAGCTCTATTTCCTGTTTCTTTTTTTGCCATGTTCTTATCATCCTCTTATTTGCGGTATGGCTGCATATATTGTATTAGAATCTATAACATCATATGAAACCTGTTGGCTGTTATAAAATAAGTTACATAAATTTATTATACCTTTTTCTTCTAAAATCTCTGTTTCAACCCCAATGGAACTATATCGTTCTTTAAATTCCCTTGCTCTTTCTCTAAGTTCATTTTTTGCATCATTTTCATTATTTCCAATTTCTCTCCACAGTTTAATAAAATGCTGATGCTCGAAATTCTCTCCGGAAGTTGATAGATTGGCTGCTTCTTGCAACATGATTGATAACAAACGTCTTTTTTCTATTGTTTGTAGCTCACTACTATATGCATCTTTTAGAAAATTCTTATAATCATCAAGATCTATTGGTCTTGGAAAAGTGCAATAGTCAAAGTCTCTTCTATCTCCATCAAATGATAGAGATAAAACGTCTGTTTTTACTTTCTTTTCTTCATTTGACAATAGATCAAGATTATATGGATTTATCTTCAGATATATGAAAATATATCCTGTTTTTGTATAAAGAAATTGTCCTGCAATATCCCTTATATCCGTAAAATCTCTTGCAGCTTCTTCTCTGATATTTACTGTATTTTTACCGAATTTATCTTTTTTACTCTTCATCATAATATTCCTCTGTATTATCAGGCATTGTTTCATATATATTTACGTAACTGTATATATACTTCTTTTGAGACTTGATATAGTCCAGTACCACTTTGATCTTTTTTATGATGTTTTCATTATGACTGTCTCTTCTGACGATCAGTATTACTGCAAATACAACTAAAAAGCATATCACTGAGAACATAAATGTGTTTCCTGTTGCATATCCTAAAGGAACAGTTATTAATAATGTTATTGCTAATACTGACATGATGACCGTAAGTTCAAATTTTCCTATCCCGGCTATAAAATCGTCTGCGTCAGGAACATTCACCGGTATGTAAAGGGGTTTACTTTTTCTTCTATCATCCATATATTTTTACCTCTGATTTTTATTTAATTAGCTAACTCCATAATATCCTGCTATTAACTTCAATAAACTCTGTAAACATGTAACAATGATTGCAACAAAGATGAGCTTTGTTATTAACTTCCTTGCTTTGCTTAAATCAGCTCCATCATTAGCTACCTGATACAATTTGTAAATGATCCTTACTCCTATGCCTGAGCCTATCAATGCAACAAGCGCTCTTGTTATAGTCGTAATATATACTAATGAACTCATGGATTCTTGTTATAACCCTCCTTTTACTAATTTACTTACAAGTTGATTACCTATTTTGCTTCCAAGATTTTTTGCTGCGCCGGTTGCACCTGTTCCAAGCCCTGTTGTATAAGTGAATTTTTCAAGCCATTTTGGAGCTTTTATCATAAGAAACATCCAACCAAGGGTATATAGGTGACTCATACCCATTTTCAATAATCCTTCATCACCATTTCCCATGGCAAGGAAGTTATATAAAAACATCTTCCAGCAGAAAAGTTGTAAAGAAAAAGACATGAATGTAATAACATATGTAGTAAAGAACAAGTTCCATCTTTCTCTTGTTGTATTTACCAAGTCAGAAGCGAATATAGGCAAAAGTATTTTCATTAGCCCAAGCTCAGCACCTCTAATTGCTGCTATCACTGTGAATGTGATAACTCCAATTAAAATGGTAAGTAGAAATATAATCGTTGCAACGCCGTTTTGCGGCGTTGCTTTTGTCATAAAATCATTCATGGTTGCTTTAAATTGCGTTGTTCCTGATGATTCACTAAGTTCTTTTGCAAACTGCTTTGAAAAAACCATAAATCGCTTAAAAATCTCATTATTACAGGCTGCAATAGCTATTGCCTGACTAGCTCTTACTGCAATATCAAGTGGATCAGAATCCGGGTCTCCATTGGATTCAATTACATATGTTGAAAAATATTTCCATGTTGCAATCATAATGATAAAAGCTATTCCAAATTTTAGAGTAAAACTTGAAGCATTGTTGATATTTTCATTAGTCAAGTTTATTTCTGCCACTTTATTAAATATATCTCCGATAATATCTCCTAAAAAATTTAGAGTATCAGTTATTATGTCATTTATTAATCCAGATATACCCTCCGCAATCCATCCCATAAAACATTTACCTCTATCCTATTTTATTCTTATCATTATCATTTTTAATTTTTTATGCATAAAATGCCAGTACTGCTGTAATAACACCTGAAATAGTAGTAATGACAATACCTATGATGATCACACTAATGAAACTCTTTTTCTTTCCCGGTTTTTCCCCATCATCTGCCGTTTGCCACTGTAGTCCTTTAACAATCGCTAGTACTGTTGTTGCTGCCGCAACTAATCCTGTTAAAGCCGTAGTTGCGCTTGTTATAAGGTTTTTTGTACCTGTAATGAGCTTCGTTGAGCCGATATCACTTGCAAATGCATCTACTAAATTTATACTGCAAACCATTACCATAACCATTGCTATTGTTATTAATATAGTTTTCTTATTGATTTTCTTACTCATTTTTATTCTCCTTATAATTGATAATTACTCCATAAATGAAACTTTTTTAAGTTCTTCATCATTCCATATTCCCCACAGTGGGATAGGTTCTATTTTTCTTTCTTTTCGCTTAGCTTCTCTTTGCACTATAACTTTATTATTATAATCTTCGTCACCTAAACCAAGTATTCTATTAAAATAATACTTACTTAAGTCAGGTAATTGCACCATTAAAGGATTACTTCCGGCTATCATACAGATTCCATATGGATAGTCTATTCTTTGTACCTCTTCCGGAAATAATAGCTTTCTTCCTGTCATGTTACTCGATGAGGATATATTTCCATCACTATTTTTTATTGAACCACTTGAAGAAGTGGATGCAGAGGTTGATTTGACAGTATAGTTGCCCAGAGAATCTGATATTTCCTTCAATGTTTTACCCTCTGTAGATTTTAAGTAAAGAGTAAGCTTACAGTTGTTTTTTATTGTGTTATATGAATTTTTATACTTTGCTTCAAGCTGTTGATATGCTTGAATAATCATATTTAGCCGTACGCCTCTACTTCTTCCGGCAGCCGCTATATTTTCTAGGACCGGTATAGTCGGAAAATTTCCTATTTCATCAAGATCATAATCAGTTTTTATAGGTAATACTCCACCGTTTTCGTTAGCTTGCTCTACCTGAGCCATATATAGCTGTTGGATAAATATCGATACTAAAGGATACAATGTCTTATCTTCATCAGGAACTATAATATAAAGTGCTGTTTTTTGAGCTGATATATCGTTTAAATCAAAATCGGACTTACTGCACATTTCAGCAATGCTTGGATTTGTAAACAACCTTAATGTTCCAAGTGCAGACGAAAAGAATGAAGATCTTGTTTTGTCGGCTGCAATTTGAGCCATAGCAAATACTATTTTCGCAGGATGTGAATCATCCAGGTTATCAAGATAAGTATTGATTGGCATATTTCCTTCTTCATCCGGTCTACACATATATGCTATAAAATAATATACGTTTGTCATATTTCGGCACTCTTTTGGAGCTTCAAGACATACAGCAAGTATTCCGGCGGCAATTGTAGCAGACTCTCCGTTATACCATATAGCTTCTCCTTTTTGTTCACCTAACAGAACCGATACCAAGCTCCATGTTTCATCTATTGCTTTTGCACTATCCTTATTATCCAGTGCATTTAATATCGGCTGTAAGAAGTTGTAATGAACAGATTTTTTAGGGTTTCTTAAGTCAAATGCTAAACTCTTGTATCCCTTTCTTTCTGCAAAGTTGGAAGTATAGTAAAACAGCTCTCCTTTAACATCTGAGACTATAAAAGATATGCTTTTTAAAATCTGCATACATATAGTTTCAAGTAAGACTCTTCTTGTTTTACCTGAGCCTGTTGAACCTATTATCAATGTATGTAAGCTTTCTTTTGAAGTTCTTATATATTCTTTATCTTTAACTTTTATCATCTCAAGAACAAGACCGGCTTTATCCGGAACTGTACTGGTTTTTCCATCGAATTGAAAAGTATATAGTTTCTTTTCCTTTTCAGTCTTATCCATAAACCATGCAGTTCCATACTGACCATTTCCTACCGGTAATGGTAGGCTTATTTGATCAGTTATACTTATAGTCTTTACATTTGCCATATCGGCTTTTGGTCTAATCTTGACATATAAATATATACATAAAAACATCGCCTGAAGACCCATAAAACATACCAGTACCCCTCTGTTTTGAAATACACTTTTAAAAGCATATATGTATGAGAAATCCGGAGACCTTATATTTGACTCTCCAATATGAAAAATCATATATAGGTATTGGTCAATTATTCCTGCTAACCATATACATATCAACATTTCTGCCAATATGGTTAGTATGATAGGTAACAACTTAAGTATTTTTTTCATACCTCTCCTTTCTAAAATATGTTTAAGAATGGACAAAATAACTATTTTGTCTATTGAATAACATGATAATAAAGGGGGGATTTTTATGTCAGATCTTGTTTTGTTGGATAAAGCTATGAAACTATATGAACGATATGACAATAGGTCAGATACTTTTGAGTACCTTCAATATATCGCTAGCAAATTTAAAGAAACTGATTTTAAGATAGCAGTATACTTGTTAAGCGCACTTTACAATGGCTATAGTGAAAGCGAGCTTATTGAATTTGATAATAAAATAATTGAGGCAGTAAAGCTCATAATCCAAAATGAGAATGCCGGAAATAGTTTTATAAGTGATATTAAAGAAAATTCAATAGCCAGGCAACTTAAAATTGTCGATTTACAGGAGCAAATAAGGTATTATAAGCGACTAAACAAAGATGTTGAAAAATATGAATACAAAATAATAGAGTTATTAGATTTTTTACAAAATTAAGGCTACCAATATTGCTATTATTCTGCTAGTAGAAGCCTTTATTTATATAATTTATTTCAAAAAGGAGTAAAATTATATGATTAAGGCAAGCAATAGGGTTAAGTTTTTATTTGAAGATGAGACAAAAAGGCTGTATACAGCAATTAACAATGATACTTCAAGACACCAGTGCAGGAATAAAGCTATATTTTACATAGCTAAATATTGTGCTTTGAGAGCATCTGAAGTATCATTGTTGAGGATGAGTGATTATGATGTACAAAACAAACTTCTATTTTGTTCAAGGCTAAAAAATAGCAAAAACAATGTGCTAAAGATTGTAGAACAAAAGACTTTATCAGCATTTGAAGATTACTATTTTTCTCTAAATAGAAGTCCTGAAGACTATATCTTTAAGTCTCAAGAAAATAAAGCTATAAGCAGAAAAATGTTAGATAAGCTAATGAAATGCTATTGCTTTATTGCAAATATTGATGCATCTAAAAGCCACTTTCATGTTCTAAAACATACAAGGGCAATGGAACTTATAGAATTTGTAGATATAAGAGATGTGCAGTTTTGGCTTGGTCATAAAAGTATAAGCAATACTCTCATCTACTTAGATTATACTTATAAAGCAAAGGAAACTTTATTTAAAAAAATAGCATTAGTTAAAGGGAAGGAGTAGATTATGAACAAAAATGATTTTGAAAAGATTATAGAGGGGATAGTAGATGAGGGAGATATTGTCAGTAAGGATGATTTAGAAATAGTTGACGATAATGAAGCCTTGGAAGTTGATGAGTATAATGAGGACTTTACTACTATTGAACAAGCAAGAAAACGCCTAAAAGAAGTTAGCAGCAAAGGAACTCCTTTTATTCTTAACTTTAATTTTCCTAGAGTTCCTGAAGAGGATGATGAGGATTAATTCATGGAAGAAAATGTCTATAATGATTCTTTTGTTAAACTTGTAAAAGATCGTAGTATATATAGCAATAAGCCTATTTTAACTCCTAATGATACTGCCATGGTTGTGGCAGACTTAATATCAGATTACGATAGAGAAGCTATAGTTGTAGCAAATTTTGATTCCCAAAACAGACCTATTAACATAAACATTGTAGGTTTGGGAACAATAAATTCTGCAATGATGCATCCAAGAGAATTATTTAAAGCTGTATTATTATCAAACTCAGCTTCAATTATGGTATTTCATAACCATCCATCAGGAGATCCTACACCTAGTCAAGAGGATATAACAGTTACAAATAACCTAAGAAAAATCTGTAATATTATGGATATAAATTTTCTTGATCACATGGTTATTGGTAATGATAAAATTTTCTCTATCAATGAAAATAAAGTCATGGATTTAGGACAAGAAAAACTAAACTATGATTTACCGGCAAAGGAAAGTTCCTTTTCACTGGATCTTGTTTCTACAAGGCGTATAAAAGATAAGGAATATTACAATAACAATATTTCTATTAATAGCCCTGAAGCAGCCGCAGCATTAGTTGCTGATTTATCAGTTGACTATAAGAATGATGCTTTAACAATTGCTTATGTTGACAATAAACTTAAGCCTATAAAGTTGAGTTTAGTTGACAATAAGCTCTTAGAATCAAAGCAATCATATTTGAAGCATATTGCAAGAAATGCGATTTTATCAAATGCAAGTTCAATGATAATATTTACTAGCCATTTTGATGGAAGTATAATGCCTAATTTAAGAGATAATATAGTTTCACAAAATAATGAGGAACTTGGCAAATTAATAAATATAGATACCGTAGACCATATTATCATAGGCAATAATACTTACTACTCAATGAAAGGTAATATGGAGTTACCTAAAAATAATTGGAACAATGTAAGAGAAGCACGAGAAAGTTATAAAACATCACCTCTTACAAAGGTACTTGATTCAAGAAAAGAGTTAGTAGGAAAAATTATTGATAACTTAAAGAATAAACAATATATCATTGATCCAAGTATCTATAAGCATTTAACATCACCATATAATCCGACATCTGAAGTTAGATACTCCGGAGCAAACAGGTTTAAGCTTATGTTTGAAGCAATAGCACAAGACTATAAAGATTCAAGATGGTGTACATATAAGCAAGCCCAGGAACAGGGATGGAATATTAAAAGGGGAGCTAAAGGGGTTTTATGTGAAAAAATCATATTTTCAGAGGAAAAAATAATTAAGGATGAAAAAACCGGAAAACCGATTTTAGATGAATCCGGAAAACCCAAAAAAGAAATTTTGGAATTCAACCCTCCTAAAATTAATTATTTTTATGTATTCAACGCACAACAAATTGAAAATATACCGGAACTTAAAACAAAAAACACTCTTACTCATGATGAAAGTATCAAACTTGCTGAAAAATTTATTCAAGCAAGTAAATGTCCTGTAGTAGAGAAAGTAAGCAATACAGCATATTATTCTCTTGCTAATGATGAAATAGTATTACCACTAAGACAAACTTTTTCTAGTGAAGAACATTTTTTGTCAACTACCCTACATGAAATGGCACACTCAACAGGACATCCTGATAGATTAAACAGGTTATCAGATAGTAATCAACGTGGAACTGATGGCTATGCTTTGGAAGAACTAAATGCAGAACTTGCAAGTATATTTATCAGAAGTGATCTTGGAATTGATTTAGATGCATCAGCAATGTATAAGCACAATGTAGGCTATATATCATCATGGATAGATAAATTAAGCAATGATCCTAATGTGTTTTTTAGAGCATGTTCTGAAGCTAATAAAATAAGCAAATACCTTGTTGAGAATTATGAAAAGGTCCAGGTACAAACAAAACAAGTAGAGCAGTCCAAACCTACTCCATCCAATAATTCAGATATCTCAAATAAACTATTAGATGAAGTTAAGAAAAACGGATTTAAATCCAGTGATAAACTTGTAGATGCTATTAATAAATTATCAAGTAGCACAGAAATCAAACCGACACTAAAAGACATAAGTAAGGAGTATAAGAAGCTGTCCAAGGACTTAAAAGCCGGTATTCTTGATAAAGTCAATATGAAAGAGTATCAAAAGAATATTAAAAAAATTGGAGATATCCTTAAAGACCAAGAAATATCAAAACAACAACAGCAACAAAAAGTTAATACAAATGTACTTGAAAGATAGTTTGGAGATGAACTCAGTTCACTTCTGTCGGCAGTATCCTCCGGAAGCTACCAGGAAATTCCAGAGGTCCCAGAGGTGAACTCAGTTCACTTCTACCGCAAAGACCTTCCGGAAGCTTTCCGGAAATCCCAGAGGTCCCAGAGGTGAACTCAGTTCACTTCTACCGCAAAGACCTTCCGGAAGCTGCCAGGAAATTTTAGAGGTGAACTCAGTTCACTTCTACCGCAAAGACCTTCCGGAAGCTTTCCGGAAATCCCAGAGGTCCCAGAGGTGAACTCAGTTCACTTCTACCGCAAAGACCTTCCGGAAG
>ERZ772766.331-NODE-331-length-28343-cov-5.349972_pt1 | contig 28343 bp, 31 predicted proteins | sample MGYA00511379_ERZ772766 | MGnify/ENA primary metagenome ERZ772766 (study PRJEB29015, sample SAMEA2737895) | human oral metagenome | biome: human oral; feature: human-associated habitat; material: dental | place: China | collected 2116 ...
AATCTCGACGAGCTGCAAAAGATTGTCGAGAAGCCCGGCGCCGTCGGACTCGCACAGCTCAGCGTCGTCGCGGACGGCGACAGCTTGAAGTCCGTCGAGGACGCCGTTCGCACCGCGAATATCGGCATCGAGCCGCAGGAGGTGCAGCAGATCGCGCATTCGGAGTTCAACGTCTTGAAGAAGCTCGAAGTTCTGATCCTTCTCGTGACGATCATCGTCCTCATTTTGACGCTCATCTGCGTGACGACGACGATGACGGCGGTGGTTACGGAGCGCCGCCGCGAGATCGGTCTCAAGAAGGCGCTCGGCGCTTCGAATGCGAACATCGTCATGGAGTTTCTCGGCGAGGGCTGCGTGCTCGGCCTTGTCGGCGGCCTTCTGGGCAGCGGCTTCGGCTACCTCTTCGCGCAGAGCGTCAGCATCAACGTCTTTTCGCGCGGCATCGCCTTTGCTCCGGGCATCGCCGTGCTCGCCGTCGTCTTGTCCGTCATCGTGACGGGCGTCGCGAGCCTCATTCCCGTGCGCATCGCGACGAGCGTTGACCCCGCCATCGTCTTGCGGGGAGAGTAGGAGGGTTTTATGAGTCTATTGGAATTGAAAGACGTGACGATGGCCTACGGCGGCAAGGTCAAGGCGCTCGACAACGTCAACCTCAAGGTGGAAAAGGGCGATTGGCTCGCCGTCATGGGGCCTTCCGGCTCGGGCAAGACGACGCTCATGAATATCATCGGCTGCATGGATCACGCGACGAGCGGCACGGTGCTTCTGGACGGCATCGACATCACGAAAGTCTCCGACCACGAGCTGACGCTCCTGCGCCGCGACAAGATCGGCATCGTCTTCCAGCAGTTTCACATGATCCCGTACTTGACGGCGATCGAAAACATCATGGCGGCGCAGTACTATCACAGCATCCCCGACAAGAAGGAAGCGCTCGAAGCGCTCGACCGCGTGGGGCTTGCCGACCGCGCCGACCATCTGCCGAGCCAGCTTTCGGGCGGCGAGCAGCAGCGCGTCTGCATTGCGCGCGCCCTGATCAACTACCCCGTGCTCATCCTTGCGGACGAGCCGACGGGCAACCTCGACGAGGTCAATCAGAATCTCGTCATGAAGATCTTCCGCGAACTGCACGCGGAAGGTCATACGATCCTCACGGTCACGCACTCCGCCGAGGTTGGCGCGGCAGCGGAGCGCTGCGTCATCATCGAGCATGGGCGCATGGTGGAAAAGAGCGCCGAGGAGCAGGCGGCGGCAAAGCTGAAGGAAGGGGCGAAACAATGAATTTGGGCAGGAATTCTCTGACGCTGGTCTTGGGCGTCGCCTTCGCGACGGCTCTCTTCGCGGGCTGCGGTGACGATGCGGCGAAGGACGAGCCGAAAGACGGCGGGGCGCAGGGCGTCGCCGTCAAGAAGATCGCCGACATCGACCTCTCGCAGGCGAAGGACGGCACGTACAACGGCGAGAGCAGCGAGAACTCTGAGTACGGTCACGGTAAGATCGCCATCACGATCAAGGATCACAAGATCGAGAGCGCGACGTACTTCGGCATCGACAAGGACGGCACGATGAAGGGCGAGGACTACGGCAAGAAGAACGGCCAGGTCAGCGATGCGCAGAACTACAAGAAGGCGCAGAATGCCGTCAAGGCGAATGCGGCCTACGGCGCACAGCTCGTCGAGCGTCAGCAGCCGGGCAAGGTCGATGCCATCTCGGGTGCGACGATCTCCTACGAGCAGTTCATCGAGGCCTCGACGAAGGCGCTCGATGAAGCGAAGAAGTAGCTATGATTCGCTTGCAGAATTTAGTAGCTCAAGGCGCAGGGCATCTTGCCCTGTGCCTTTTGCTCGTTTTTTTTGCCGCTTCTCTTTCGGCGGGATGCTTGCCCGCGCAGATGAAGAGCGCGGCTTCCGACGACGCTTCCCGCACCGCAGAGGAAGCGAGTGAGGAGTTCTTCGCGATGGATACGAAGATGACGGTCAAGGTCTATGGCGAAGGCGCACCCGAGGCGGCGCGGGAGGCGAAGGAGCGGCTTCAAGGGCTCGATGCGCTTTGGAGCGCGACGAGCGAGGGAAGCGACGTCGCGCGCTTGAACAGCGGCGCGGGCGAGGCCGTCGCGCTCGCGTCCGAGACGATGCGGCTTCTGCGCCTCTCCGAGACGGTGCGCGAGGAGACGAAGGGCGCACTCGACGTGACGCTTCTGCCGCTCCTCAAGCTCTGGGGATTTTCGGGCGGCGTGCATCGCGTGCCGACGGCAGAGGAAATCGAGGCGGCGCGTGCCTTGACGGGAGCGGGAAAGCTCAAGCTCGACGAGGCGGCGGGTACGGCGCGGCTCGAAAAGGGCAGCAGCGTCGAACTCGGCGCGGTGGCGAAGGGCTATGCGGGCGAGCTTGTCGCGGCGGAGCTCAAGTCGCGCGGCGTGCGCTCGGCGCTCCTCGATCTCGGCGGCAACATCGAGGTCATCGGCGCACGCGAGGGCGGCGCACCGTGGCGCATCGGACTCAGAAATCCCTTCGGCGGCGCTCTTCTCGGCACGGTGGCGGTCACGGACGCCGCCGTCGTGACCTCGGCGATTGACCAGCGCTTCTTCACGGATGAGGCGGGAAACCGCTATTGGCACATCCTCGATCCTGCGACGGGAAAACCTGCGGCGAGCGGCCTTGCATCCGCCACTGTCGTCGCGTCATCGGGCGGCAGAGCGGATGCGCTTTCGACGGCGCTCTTCGTCATGGGCGCAGAACGCGCCGCCGCTTTCTGGCGCGAGCGGCAGGATTTTGAGATGGTGCTCGTCGGCATGGACGGGCATGTATGGATTACAGAGGGGCTTCTTGACCGCTTCTCGGCGGGCGAGGGGCTGACGGGAGAAGCGGAGGTCATTCGATGAACGGGGGAAAGAAGGCGCGGCTCTTCGCTCTTTTTACCGTGCTCCTGCTCGGCGCGGCGGGCGCGTGGCTCGCCGCAGCCGGCTCGCGTGGCGATGAAGCGGCACAGTCGGGCGCGGTCGAGGTCGTGCAGGACGGCGCGGTGATCTATCGCTTCACGCAGGAGGAACTGCAGGAGGAGCGCCATATCCGCGTGCCCTATGGCGAGCACGAGAACGTCATCGCGACGGGCGGCGGCACGATCCGCATCGAGAGCGCCGACTGTCCCGATCAGATCTGCGTGCATACAGGCGAATTGAAGGGGGACGGCGCACCGATCATCTGTCTGCCGCATCGCTTGGAGATTCGCTGGGCGAAAGCGGGCAGCGCGGGCGAGGCGGCGGTCGAGGCCGATGCGCCGGACGCGGTGGCGAGGTGAGGGGCGCGCGGCGAGAGCGCGGCGTTCGGCAGGGTGCGTCCGAGGCGCGGGCGCGTATATGCGCAGAGGGAGCGCAGGAAGCGGGTCTGGCGCAGCAGGGGGCGGCGCGGCTGACGCTTCTTTCCATCTGCCTCGCACTCTCTTTGATGCTCTTCTTCGTCGAGCTTCGCCTGCCGCTTGTCGCGGCGGTGCCGGGCTTCAAGCTCGGTCTCGCGAACATCGTGACCGTCGCCGCGCTCCGTCTCTTTCGCGCGAGGGAAGCGCTCTTGCTCCTCGTCCTGCGCATCGTGCTCGGATCGGTCTTCGCGGGCAGCCTGCCCGCGCTGTCGTTCAGCCTTGCGGGCGGGCTTCTGGCGCTTTCGGTCGGCGTCCTCTTGCTGCGGGCAGTCCCGCGCGTGCCGCTCGCGCTGCTCGGCGTCGCGGGCGCGCTCTCGCACAACGTGGGTCAGCTTCTTGCCGCCGCTTTCTGGCTCGGCACGCTCGACGTCTTTTACTATGCGCCCGTGCTCTTTGCTCTGGCACTCGTCACGGGCGCAGCTACGGGCTTTTTGGCGCAGGAAGTCTTGCGGCGCATGGGGAAGCACGGATATGTTCAGCCCCTCGACTTCATCGTGTTTCGTCCTTTCTTGGATTTCAAAAACAAGAAAAATTCTCAAAAGCTGTAACAAATGTTCCCGAAAAAATCATTCTCTAGTGATAAACTAGGAAACAGAAAGAGAGGAGATGACAGCCATGAAAGGTCAGGCAGGCAAGGTGTTCAGCCCTGCGGAGGAAATGGCGCCCGTCCCGGGCTGCACGGTGTCGGAAGCCATCAGCGCGGCGGGCGGCAACAACGTCGTCTGGTTCTCGCTCGCAGAAGCGACGGACATCAGCGCGGAGAGCTACGAGCGCCGCCGCCTCTGGTACGTCGCTTCGGGCGCGATGGAAGCGGTCGAGGAAAGCGGGAATACGCCGCTCGCCGCAGGAGATTTCTTCGTCGTGCCCGTCGGTACGCCCGTGGGCGTCAAGACTGAGCGCGGCGCCGTTTATCTTGAGATCAGTTTGCAGGAGGGAAAGACCATGAACAAGGCAATCGAGGACAAGAAGGTATTTCAGCTGGCAGAGCTTCTGCCGTGCCAGGAGGGCAAGATCGTCAACATGGATCTCGTGCAGAGCCCGAACCTCAAGTTCGTGCTCATGAGCTTCGGCGCGGGCACGGGGCTCGACGAGCACGCGGCGCCGGGCGAGGCTCTCGTCTTCGCGCTGGAAGGCGAGGCCGTCATCGGCTACGAGGGCAAGGAGTACACGGTTCACGCGGGCGAGAACTTCAAGTTCGCGAAGAACGGCAGACATTATGTGCGTGCCGTGAAGAATTTCAAGATGGCGCTGATGCTGGAGCTTGCTTAAACCGATACGAATACAGGCATGTTTGTGCCTGTACGGCTTCGGCAAGTGGAAAAAGCGTGCGGGCAGGACGAAGCCCGTGCGCTTTTTTTTATGAAAGCGGCGACAAATGCGAATTGCTTTCAGCAAAAGGCTTGACATCCGCCGCTTTCGTGATAAGCTAAGAGTATAGTGTTTCATTAGATTTACAAGGAGTGGATACGATGAGGAACAGCAAGATCAAATGCATCCATGCACGCGAAATCGTTGACTCGCGCAGCAATCCGACGGTGGAAGTCGACGTCGTTCTGGAGGACGGCAGCTTCGGTCGTGCGGCATCGCCGTCGGGCGCATCGACGGGCCAGTTTGAAGCGCTTGAGCTGCGTGACGGCGACAAGGCTCGCTACCTCGGCAAGGGCGTCCTGAAGGCGGTCGAGAACGTCAACACGACGCTCGCCAAGGCGGTCGTCGGCGTCGACGCTGCGGATACGGCTCTCGTCGACCGCACGATGCTCGAAGCGGACGGCACGGAAGACAAGTCGAAGCTCGGCGCGAACGCCATCCTCGCCGTTTCCATGGCGGCGGCGAAGGCGGCCGCTGCGAGCGAGGAAACGCCGCTCTATCGCTTCTTGGGCGGCAGCCAGGGCGGCCTTTTGCCCGTGCCGATGATGAACATCCTGAACGGCGGCGCCCATGCGGCGAACAGCATCGACGTGCAGGAATTCATGATCATGCCGGTTGGCGCTCCCGATTTCCGCACGTGCATCCAGTGGTCGTCGGAAGTCTTCCATGCACTGCAGAGCCTCTTGAAGGCGGACGGCCATGCGACGGGCGTCGGCGACGAGGGCGGCTTCGCACCGAACCTCAAGTCGGACGACGAGGCGATCGACTACATCATGCGTGCCATTGAGAAGGCAGGCCACAAGCCCGGCAAGGATTTCGTGCTCGCGATGGACGCAGCGGCCAGCGAGTGGAAGGGATCGAAGAAGGGCGAGTACAAGCAGCCCAAGTCCGGTCAGGTCTTCACGACGGCAGAGCTCGTCGAGCATTGGAAGAAGCTCGTCGATAAGTACCCGATCGTCTCTCTCGAAGATCCGCTTGATGAAGAGGATTGGGAGGGCTGGCAGCTCATCACGAAGGAGCTCGGCGACCGCCTGCAGATCGTCGGCGACGATCTCTTCGTGACGAATACGAAGCGCCTCAAGAAGGGCATCGACATGAAGGCCGCGAACGCCATTCTCATCAAGGTTAACCAGATCGGCACGCTGAGCGAGACGCTCGCCGCTGTCGCCATGGCGCACAACGCGGGCTTCAAGGCCGTCGTATCGCATCGTTCGGGCGAGACGGAAGACACGACGATCGCCGACCTCGTCGTCGCGCTGAACGCCGGCCAGATCAAGACGGGCGCACCGAACCGCAGCGAGCGCGTCGCGAAGTACAACCAGCTCCTGCGCATCGAGGAAGAGCTGGGCAAGAACGCCGTCTTCGCAGGCAAGAACGCCTTCAACGTGCCTCTGCCGTGAATTTGAACGGAAAGTTTCAGTGATTCTCAAGATTTACAGCCTCCCCGACGGGGAGGCTGTTTTCGTCTCAAAGCATATTGCCAACACTAAGAATCACTATTGACAAGTCGATAAAGCGCGGGTAGAATAGAGCGGTAGCATGGTATATAAGGGCAATGCCCTTTGGCAAGGAAAGAAGGAGAAATCATGGCAACGTATATTTTGGGAGCGGTTCTCTTGGCGGCGCTTTTCTTCGCTGTGCGCGGCATGGTGCGCCACTTCGGCGGCGGCGGTGCGTGCTGCGGCGGGGGCGGCAGCATCGAGGGCGGCCCGAAGAAGAAGCTCTATCACGACGTCATCGGCGAGAAGGTGCTGCACATCGAGGGCATGCACTGTGACAACTGCAAGAACGCCGTCGAGCGTATGCTCAACGGCATCGACGGCGCTGCCGCCGAGGTCGACCTCGGAAAGAACATCGCTGTCCTCAAGATGGAGCGCATGATTTCCGATGAGGAGCTTCATGCAGTTCTCGACAAGACGGAATACAAGCTCGCCCGCGTAGAACTGCGTGAGGCGTGAGGCGTGTATTGCGGACAAGTGAAAAGCCACCGATGAGGGTCATGCCCATCGGTGGCTTTTTTAGATGTTTCAAAGTTTGTGATCGTTTTTCCGCGATGCCGCGATACGATAGACTTGTTCGTCAGCCCTTGCAGAAATCACGACGATCTTCATTGCAACATTCGTATATTGGAGCTTGTAAACAACTCGGATGCCAAGATCGCGAAACTTGATCTTCAAAAGAGTTGTGAGGTTGAGGTTTCCCTTGTGACCAAGCGGTTTTCCATAACCGCCGCTTTGACGTGGCAGAGGATTTTGCGCCACTTTGTCGATTCCCTTGAGAACCTGCACCTGTGCGGCATGATCAAGCTTTTGCAAATCATCTTTTGCTTCAGGCAGATATTCGACGATCCAGCTCATTCAATCACGACGTCCTTCGCATTTGCTATTTCTGCTTCGGTGATATTGAGCTCGCGCATGAGCTGTTCGCGAGATAAGGTCGTGGCGTCTATGTTGTTTGCCAAGCGTTTATTGGCTTCTAAGAGCAGTTGATAATCTTCTTCGATTTCACTCAGGCGTGAAAATTCTTTTGGTGAGAGAATCACGGCGGCAGGCTGATCATCTTTCAAGACGATCAATTGATTTTCATGATGAAGCCTCTCGAATACGCGAGAGGCTTGCGAGCCGGCGAATTGGTTGATGGGAACAAGGCTGGGAGCGGTGCGATAGGCCACGAGAATCATCTCCTTCCTCAAATTTCATGCTTCCCCATGCGCGGATAGTCCTTCATCGCGCGAAGATCGTCGTCAAGGAAGACGGCGGGGTCGATGCCTGTAAGGCGGATGAAGTTCAAGAGTTCCACGTCGTCCATGACGTACTGTATGGCATCGCGGCGGCAGTGGGCGAGGTTGATGCCGAAGGGCTTCTTGAGGAGTCGTCCGCTGTTCTTGTCGGCAAAGACGATGACGACGGGGGCGAGCGTATGCCCGAAGATGACTTTCTTGACGATGGCGTAGCCGAGATTCGTCTTCATGACCGTGCCGACGGGATAGATGGCGACGTTTTCGAAAAAGAGGCGAAGGCGATCCATATCGAAGTGCCCGGGCGAGTTGTGCATCATCATCTGATAGACGACGTTCGGTTTGTACGCCTTTTTGTAGGGGCGCACGCTCGTCAGCGCGTCGTAGACGTCGGCGATGGCGGTGATGCGGCTGTACGGGTGGATGGACTTGCCGCGTATATGATGGGGATAGCCTGAGCCATCGATGTGTTCGTGGTGCTGGACTGCAATGATGGCGAGGATTGAGGCGATCGGCAGCTTCAATTCCTTGAGGAGTCTGCGGCCTTCGCTCGGGTGGTAGCGGATGATCTTGAATTCGTCCGCCGTCAGGGCGCCGGGCTTGTTGAGAATGAATGTGGGCACGGCAAGTTTGCCGATGTCGTGCAGGAGTCCGCCGAGCGTGATGACCTGCAGTTTACTCTTGGAGTAGCCGCAGAGGTTGCCGAGCATTGCTGAGAGGACGGCGACATTGACCGAATGAGAAAACGTGTAGGAGTCGTGCAGCCGGATGTCCGTGAGCTGCACGAGATTTTTCTTTTTCGACATGATGTCGCGTACGAGAAGGTCAGCGCACCGCTCTATGAGGTCCATGTTGAACTGGCCATGCATTTCCGCCTGTCGGAAGGTCTCTGCGACGTTTTCGACGGCCTGTACGCGCGTGTGCTCGTTGATGATGTCGGGGGGCGGCTGCAGCTGAAAGTTAGAAGAAAGCGAGGTGACGTGAAGTTCGGGCACGCTGAGCTGACGAAGCCGATAGATGTAGCGATCGGTCAGCGGCGTGCCGCGCACGAGAAAGGCGGCGCCCTTCTCGTTGAATATGCTTTGCGCCGTCACCATGCCGGTTTTGAGCTGATTCGATTTCAAGCGTATCATGGAGAAAACACCCCGGTTTCAGTGGCGGAACACCTTGAGATGCGCCGTGGTTCATTCGGCATTTTCTTGGGACGCGTCTTCTTTCTCTGCGTTTTCCTGGAGGAAGATGGCCGGATCGACATTGATATTGTGGATGAAATGGTACAGCTCGCTGTCAGAAATCACGCCTTCAAGCATTCCCTTCAGCGCTTCTTTCAGATCGAGGTCGTGGGGGGCGTCGAGAAGTTTGCCCTCGCGGTTGGCAAAGATGCAGACGATGGGCGTCAGCGTGTGGCCGAATTCGACCTTCTTCACGATAGCGTATCCCTCCTGCGTCTTGAGGATTGTGCCGACGGGGTAGATCGCAACGTTGTCGAAGAAGAGCTTCAGGAGATCAAGATCGAAATGCCCGGGCGAACATGTCGCCATGAGTCGGTGCGCGACGGACGGCGTGTACGCCCTCTTGTACGGACGCACGCTCGTCAGGGCGTCGTAGACGTCGGCGATCGCGACGATGCGCCCGTAGCGATGGATCTGCTCGCCTTTCAGATGGTTGGGATAGCCCGAGCCGTCGATGTGCTCGTGATGCTGCAGGGCGATGGTCGAGAGCAGCGTGTCGTTGGGAAACATCTTCTTCAGACGCTGCCTGCCGGCTTCCGGATGTCCCTGCATCACGCTCCACTCGTCGTCACTCAGATGGCCGGCCTTCGTGAGGATCTCATAGGGTACGGTGACCTTGCCGATGTCATGCAGGAGGCCGCCGAGCGTGAGCTTCAGCTGCTCTTCCCTGGAAAGCTTCAGAAGCACGCCGAGGAGAGACGAGAGGATGGCCACGTTGACCGAATGGGCGAAGGTGTAAGTGTCGTGCAGGCGGATGTCCGTGAGCTGCACGAGGTTCTTCTGCTGTGCGATGATGTCCTGCAGGATGTTCTCCGAAATGCCCTGCAGCGGCGCCGGGTCGAAGGTGCCGTTCTCCTCGACGCTATGGAAAGCCGTCGCCACGTTTTGTATGGCGGAGATGCGCGTTTTTTCCTGCACGATATCATCGGGCGGCGCGAGCTTGAGCTTGGGATCCAGGGAGGTGACGGTCACGCCCTCGAATCCCGCTTTTTCCAGACGCTCGATGTATGTCGGACTGAGTTCCATGCCCTTCGTCAGGTAGCTGGCGCCGAGCGGATTGTATATGCTCTGCGCCGTAATCATGCCGTTCTTTAGTTTTTTTATAGGTATGTGAATCATTTTACCCGCCTATCATTTTACTGGATGCAGTTTTCGAGCACCGTTTTGTATCCGACGAATAATTTTAGGTTGTTTATCCTAAACATATAAAGAAGAAATATCCACTTACCTTCATGATACTATATTTTGCTCCAAAAGGGAAGAATCTCGTCCATGAATACTGGATAAAGTGCAATAGGTTTTGCCGTGTGATTGGTGTTCGTGTGTTATAATGAAGGGACGAAACGTGTGGGGAGGAATGATTGTGATCGTACGCCAACGCTGGGGGACTGTCGTGCTTCTTGCCGTTTTGCTGCATCTGTTCGCATTTGGCATCGCGGGGCTTCTTCTGCCGCATGAGGAGTTGTTTTTGGACACGGCGCAGGAAATCACTTGGCTCGATGTGCCGGATGCGGATGAAACCGCCGCAAAAGTTTCGCCTCCCAGAGAGGAGAAGTTACCGGCGGAGGAGAAGCCGCCGGCGGAAAATGAGACGTTGGCGGCGGAAGAGGAGAGCGCTCCCGAGCCTTGGAAGCCGCCGTCGCAAGAAGCGGTGAAGTCGCCGAGCGAGGCAGAGAAAAGATCAATCGAGGGTCAAAAAGCGAAGCCGACGAAAAAGCGGGACTATCCTGCGATGCGAAAGCCGAACAAGCCTGCCGTGCTGCGTGAGGAGACGAAGCGCGGCCTGACCGAGAAGGAGACTGCGTACCGCGGGCATGTGCAGTTCTTCGCGGACATCTCGCAAGAAGGCCGCGTGACGGGCGTCCAAGCGTGGCAGTTCGAGCCGGAAATCACGGACGAAACGGAACGCCGCCTTCTCGAAGAGCGTCTGGAAAAGAGGATCAAGGAAAGCTGGCGCTATGCGCCGAGCCTCACGCCCGAGGGTGTGCCGACGACGCAGACGAAAGCCGAGGAGCTTGACATTCCTGAAAAAGAAAAGCCCAAGGACGACCGCTAGGGACGCCCTCGGGCTTTTCTCGTTCGGCCGTACGAAAATCGCGGACGAATCAGTGGCAGACGAAGGTCTCGATCGCGCCGAAGCGGATGTAGCGGCTCGCTTCGGCGGGGTCGCTCTCAAGAATTGCCGTGCGCACGCTCGTCAGATCGTCCTCGGCGATTTCGATGCGCGAGGCATCTTGCTCCGCCTTGACTTTCTGCCAAAGAGCCTTGCGCGAGGCCTGTGTGTCGCGGTAGATCTCATGGTTGTAGAAAATGTTCATCGAGCCGTGGGATTTTTCGGCGTCGCAGTTGAAGAAGATGTAGGCGACGTTCGAGGCCCTGCGCGTGCGCGAGGGGGCGCTGCTTTTCTTTGGGACGGCGGTCTTTCTTGCGCCGCTCGATTTTGCTGCTGTTGGCATGGAAAAGACTCCTTTCGCTTTTGTGCGGCACAATGGCGATAAGCTGTGTCGCATCTGAGGAATGATGAAATGTATGAAGCCGTGCGGTCTGCCGCACGAGCCTCATTATAGCACAATTCCCGCACGGGTGCAAAAAAGTTGCGGGAAAATACCAGAAATTGAGAATACTGGAAAAGGAAAGAACACGAAAGAAAACAGGCAGTGAGCCTAGGCTCTCTGCCTGTTCTTTTCTGTTGGCCTTGCAGCCTGAATCCCTGCTCGGGATTCGATTATATTGCCACCAGGAGGAACCATACGCGATGATTCCTTCTGGTGGTTAGTAAGGTACGGCACTAAAGGCGGGATGACGCTTAGTCCACCTGCCGCACCTTTATTATAGCATATTGGTTCGTATATGCAAGAGGGGACAGGTAAATTTTTGCAATATTTAGCTTTTGTTAATTTTTGGGACGCACCTCACGCATTGTCACTGGGCGGTCTCTTTGCTATACTAGGAAACGTACAGGAATGAGGTGGAAAAATTGTTTCCTTTCATGGACAGGAAGAAGGGCAGCTGGCGTGCGCCGGTGAACGACAGCGGCGAGCTTGTCGGCTACAACGACCTCGCACGCGTTTCCTTCGGCATACGCACGGTGCACTACCTCGTGCGCGAGACGATCCAGAATTCGCTCGATGCGCGAAGAGAGGATGCCGAGGGCGCCGTCCTCGTTTCCTTTCAGTCGTTCGACATCCCGCGCGAGAAGTTTCCGGGGCGCGAGGATTTTCAGAATATCCTGGAGCGCTGCTTCCTCAGCAATCGGGACGACAAGAAGTGCCGCGAGGCTTTCGAGCGTGCGGCGGATGTCCTCAAGGCGGAGCGCATCGCTGTCCTTCGCATCAGCGATTTTCGCACGCGCGGGCTTGAAGGGGCGCTCGCGGGCGAGAAGGGGTCGCTTTGGAGCGGACTCGTCAAGGAGCAGGGCTTTTCCGTGCAGAAGGAAAATGACGCGGGCGGCAGTTTCGGCATCGGCAAGGCGGTCGTCTATAGCTGCTCGGAGCTTCGCACGGCGTTCTTCGCCTCGTTGGACAAAGACGGCGTGGAATCGTATACGGGCGTCGCGAAGCTCGTCTCCTACAGGGACGAGAAGGATCGCTGGACGACGGGCACGGTCTACTACAGCGACGAGAACAAGAAGGCGCTCTTGGACATCTTCACGCTCGATCCCGCCTTTCGGCGGCGCACGAGCGGCACGGACATCTTCGTCATGGGACTCGTGCCCATCGAGGGCTTGGAGCAGGAGATGATCCGCGCCGTTCTCGACAATTTCCTTCTCGCGATATGGCTGGGCAACCTGGAGGTGGAGATCGGCGATCACCGCATCACGAAGACGAGCCTCGGCCTTTACGCGGATTCACTTCCCGTTGAAAAGACGGCTGGCAGTCCGCATCACAAGGAATACTATGAGGAGAACCGCATGATCCAGCGCTACGCGCGCATGCTTCTAGGCGAGGATGAGGCGACGCAGAGGATCGAGCTTCGTGCCGCAGAGTACGGTGCGAAGTACGGCTTTCCTGACGGCGCGGCGACGCTCTTTTTGACGCGCGGCGAGGGGCTGAACCGCCGCATCCTCATGTCGCGCCACATCGGCATGAAGCTCTTCGAGCAGAAGGGGTTTCCGAGCGGCATCGACTTCACGGGCATCTTCCTCATCAAGGAGAACGCGATGGGACAGGCGTTCCGCCGCATCGAGGTGCCGTCGCACGACGCGTGGGAGCCGGGCGTCGTGCAGGACGCGGCAGAGGAGAAGCAGGCGAAGGAGATGTACCTGGGGCTCAAGCGCTACCTGAAGGAAAAGGTGCGCGAGCGGCTGATGGCGGAGGAGGAGCGCGGCGTCGACGCCTTCGGCGCGGGCGATTTCCTGCCTGACTTGGAAGATGCGGCCGTGCGCCGCGCCCTTGCCGCACGAAAGGGAAAGCGCCGGGAAGAGCTTCAAAGCTGCATTGAGAAGGTTCGCAAGAAGAAGGCGGCGGCGTCGCGCCTCTCGCCGCTCCACATGCGCTCTTTCTGCGTCGAGCGCGAGAAGGGACGCTATCGCCTGAGCCTCATCGCGCCGCGAAAGGTCGAGCGCGTGCGCCTGGAGCTTTTTCTCGCGGGCGAGCAGACGGATGTTCCTGTCAAGCTGCTCGCGGCCTCGCTTTCGGGCAGAGCCAGGGCGAAATTGGTGAAGTTCGAGAAGAACGTCATCGAGCTGCAGAGTGTCGCGAAGGGCGCGAAACTCTTTGTCGACTATACGATGGATTATCGTGACTACTGCCTGATGGAGGTGAAGTACGTTGAAGATCCGGGGGCGTCTGGCGCCGTATCCGCTGCTGGCGAAGACGAATGACAGCTACCGCAAGTCGTCGTTCGACGGCATCGCCGAGCTGAAGGCGTCGGGGAAAGAACTGCGCCTGGAATTTCGCGCCGTGCTTCGCTGTACTTCGCTCAGGAACCTCGTGCGTGCAGGGCTTGCGGGCTATGCGCTGCACGTCGAGTCGCCCGTCACGTCGTATCGCCGCCTCTTCGAGTTCAACGATGCGCCGTTTCATCTGACGCTGGCGGCGGACGAGGTGCGCGGCTCTCTGCAGGTCACGCCGTTCGTCGTCGCGAAGGCGGCGATCGAGGGATATGCGAGCGATGATTTTCATGAAGTCTACGAAGGGCAGGTCTTTTCCTTCGCACGCGGACATATCCTCGCCGTCGATCAGACGACGGAATTCCTGCTGCAGGCGCATGACGAACGCGAGACGCTTCCTTCCATCGTGCGCGTCGAGCCTTTGGGACGCGAGGCGGGCGAGGCGGCGCTTCGCGTCGACTGCGGCTCGGACTACATCGTCGCTCGTCTGCCGCAAGGCATGTACGACGCTTATCGCCGCTACGCGAAGGGCGTCTACAGCGCGACGTTCCTCTCGTGCGTCGTCCAGCCGGCTCTCACTGCGGCGCTCGAAAAGCTGCAGGGGGCGCTGCGTGCGGGCGAAGAGCCGAGGACGCGCTGGCAGAGGGTGCTCGTGCACCTCTTGGAAGAAGAGAAGCTTGATGTCGCGGCGAAGGACGCAGAGCCTCTCGCCGTCGCCCAGCGCCTCCTGCGCGATCCGCTGAACCGCGCCGTGCAGGAGTTGGAGGATCTGGCGCAGCGCGAGGAGGTGGGCGCATGGAACTGAGCTTCATGACGCAGGCGGGCATCGACGATATGAAGACGCATGTCGAAGAATATGTCGCGATGTATCAGAGCGCGGACAATGCGGCGATGCTCGCGCATCTTTCGGCGCGCGGCTATCTCGAAAAGACGGAGCTTGCCGCACTTTCGCCCGTCGAGCTTCTGACAGAGGGCGACTTTGCCTCGACGGACGTGGAGAACGTGCGGCGCATTTACGGCGCATGGCGCACGCTCGCGCCCTATACGGCGGCGGATGAGCGCTTCTGGGCGGGGCTTTCGCACACGCTCTTCTGGCGCTATATCCATTACCGCAAGGAAAAGGATTTCGGCGAGGGAAAGGCCGCCGCGCTTCGGAGCGATTTCTTCTTCGCGCAGGGGCGGCGCCGCTCGCTCTTCGTGAATCCGATCGCCCGCCTGTGGTGGGCGGGGCACATGGTCTTCGATGAGCGCCGCCGCGATCCGTTCGAGCTTCTGCCCGTGCTCGCGCAAGAAGCGTTCGCCTCGCAGCTCGTGCTCCTCGCTTCAAGCAGCCTCATGAGCCGCAGGGAGACGCGCTTCGCCGTGCTCGCGCTCCTAGAGCGCTTCGAGCGCAGTGGGAGGAAGGTCAAGCGCGAGCATCTGCAGGCGCTCCTTGCGCGCCTCAACGCGATTTCCTCGCTGACGCTCGTCGACATGCTCGCGCAGGAGGAGATCGAGAAACGGTTGGAAGGAGTGCTTTTCCCGCGATACGAGAATCGGAGGGATTGATATGCCGGAGGGGATTTTTACGTTCGATGAAATAAAACGGCGATTGCAGCCAATTTTTACCAACCATCGGGTTCGTCAGGCGATTCTTTTTGGTTCTTACGGCAAGGGGACGGCAACGCAAAAAAGCGATGTGGATTTGTTGGTGGACAGCGATTTGCGCGGACTGAAATTCATGGGTTTCGTGGAGGAGTTGCGCGAAGCTTTGGACGATAAGGATATGGATGTGTTCGATGTCGCCCATATCGAGCCGAAGTCTCGGATTGCCGAGGAAATTAAGCAGACGGGGATCGAGATTTATGCGCGATAAGATCATTCTTGATAAGATGATTCGCTATGCTGACAAGGTGTGCGAATACTGTAAGGGCGTCTCCTATGAGGATTTTCGTGCCAATGATATGCTCGTCGAGGCGTGCGTGTTCAATCTCGGTCAAATCGGGGAATTGACCAAGAAGCTGGGTGAGGATTTCAAGAAGGAAAATCCGCAGGTGGCATGGGCTCAGATCTACGGCTTGCGGAATCGCATCGTTCATGACTACGAGGGCGTGAATCTGCGTCTTATCTGGGAGATTGTCTCTGACGACATGCCAGCGTTGAGATGCGAATTGAACGGTATGAAGAAGCGGTTTGGCGAGAGCGGGCAGGTGTGCTGACGCTCGTCGACATGCTCGCGCAGGAGGAGATCGAGAAACGGTTGGAAGGAGTGCTTTTCGATGGAGAATGACGTCGTGTTTCAGCGCCGCAGCATAAGGAAGTATCAGGCGAGGCCGGTCGAGCCGGAGAAGGTCGAGCGCATCCTGCGTGCCGGGATGCAGGCGCCGTCCGCCTGCAATCAGCGGCCGTGGGAGTTCTTCGTCGTCGAAAGCCGCGAGAAGATCGCCGCGCTCGCCAAGGTCACGCCCTATACGGGCTGTGCGGCAGGTGCGCCGCTCCTCTTAGCGCTCGCCTACCGTACGGAAGGCTTGACCGTGCCGCGCTTCTCGCACATCGACATGGCGGCGGCGCAGCAGAACATCTGGCTCGAAGCGACGTATCTCGGCCTCGGCGGCGTCTGGTTCGGCATCGCGCCCTACGAGGAGAACATGAAGAAGGTGGAAGAAATCCTCGAAATGCCCGCGAACCTCAAGGCATTCTCCCTCTTCGCGCTCGGCTACCCGAACGAGAGAAAGCTGCACGCAGACAGGTTTGAAGCGGAGCGGGTGCATTATGTGAGGTGAGGGACGGAGAAAGATGAGAATGGACATTGCGTGTCGTTACTGAAATTCTAGGAGGGTTTTGCATGACTTGTTTTTGGAATAGGAAGAAGAAGCTTCTTTCGGGCGCGATTGGCGTCTTTGTCGTCGGCGCCGTGCTCTTTGCGGGCTGCTCGGACAGCACGGCGAAGGAGAAGGAAAATTCCGTTGCGGGCGGCATTGCCGTAGAGCAGGCGGCGAGCCAGAAGCCTTTGTCGGATGCGCGCAACACGCCGGCGGTTCGTGCGGCACGCGCGGTAGGCCCTGCCGTCGTCGGCATCACGAACAAGACGGTCGTGCGCGACTGGTTCAATATGCCGGTCGAGACGGAGGGCGTCGGCTCGGGCGTCATCTTCAAGAGCGACGGCTACATCGTGACGAACAACCATGTGATCCAGGGTGCGAAGGAGATCACTGTCTCGCTTCCGGACGGGCGCAGCTTCAAGGGGAAGCTTGTGGGGGCGGACGAGCTTACGGACATCGCCGTTGTGAAAATCGAGGCCACGGGGCTGCCTACGGCGAAGTTCGGCAATTCCGATGATCTCGTCGTCGGCGAGCCGGCCATCGCCATCGGCAATCCGATGGGGCTTGAGTTCCAGGGAACAGTGACGGCGGGCGTCATCAGCGCTCTGAACCGCACGCTCGACATCAGTGAGCGCCGCTTGAAGCTCATCCAGACGGATGCGGCGATCAGTCCGGGCAACTCGGGCGGTGCGCTCGTCAATGCGGACGGAGAAGTCGTCGGCATCAACAGCGCGAAGATTTCGGCGAACGGCGTCGAGGGCATCGGTTTTTCCATCCCCATCAACACGGTGCAGGAGATCATCGATCAGCTTCTCTCGAACGGCTACGTCGTGCGCCCCTACCTCGGCGTTGGCATCTTTGACAAGGAGACGGCGGCACGCGCCGGCTACACGCTGAATGCGGACAAGGGCGTCTACGTTGAGCATCTTGAACTCGGCGGCCCTGCAAATCAGGCGGGCGTCATGCGCGGCGATCTGATCCTGAAGATCGACGACAAGGAGACGAACACCGTCGCCGATCTCCGCGCGGCTGTTGCGGAACACAAGGTTGGCGATCAGGTCAAACTCGTCATCGAGAGGGACGGCAAGAAGGAAACGGTGACGGTGACGCTCAAGGAAATGCCGCAGTCGAATCGATGAAGATCCGCATCGTCGCTGTGGGAAAGCTCAAGGAGAAGTACCTGAGGGAAGGCGTCGCTGAGTATGAGAAGCGCCTCGCTCCGTTCGCCTCTGTGGAGCTTCGGGAAACGCGCGAAGAGTACATGGCGGAGAATCCGTCCGAAGCACAAAGGCAGCAGACGCTCGCAAAAGAGGGCGAGCGTCTCCTGCGTCTCGTGCCGGAGAGGAGCTTCCTCATCGTGCTCGATGTCAAGGGGAAGCTCCTTTCGTCGGAAGCGCTTGCAAAAGAGCTTGCCTCGCTCGCGCTTCAAGGGCAGAGCGACCTCACGTTCCTCATCGGCGGCGCGTTCGGCTTGTCGCCGGCGGTGCGAGATCGCGCCGATCTCAGAATTTCATTTTCGCCGATGACCTTCACGCATCAGATGGTGCGGCTCTTGCTCTACGAGCAGATTTATCGCGCGTTCAAGATCAACCGCGGCGAGAAGTATCATTGGTGATTCGAGGAAGCGCATAAGGAAAGGGATGCACCTGTATCGATTCTGATACAGGTGCATCCCTTTTTACGGCATCATGCGAGTCGGCGAGGGATGGTTTCAAGTTCGTTTTGCAGACGGATTTTTGTTTTCCGTACAGCGATGTCGTTTTGCAAGTCAAGGAAGTAGCGTTCGGAAACGCCGAAATATTTGCTGAGACGCAATGATGTATCCACAGAGATTGCTCGCTTGTCTTTGAGAATTTCTTGAATCCGTGAAATGGGAACGTGTATATCCTTGGCAAGGCGATAGGCGGAAATCCCCAACGGTTCCATAAACTCTTCAGTAAGAATCTCACTGATTTTTGGCGTATCGATAAGACTCATTTCTATTCCTCCGTTCAGGTATGGTAATCTACGATTTCGACATCAGATATGGAGTCTTTGCCTTCCAAGCGGAAGCAGATACGATATTGTTGATTGATACGAATGCTGTATTGTCCCTGTCGATCGACGCTAGGCTGCTCCAAACGATTGGCGGGAGGAACACGCAGATCTTCCAGACAGGAGGCGTTATCGAGCATGATCAATTTGCGAAGGGCAATTTTCTGAATGCTTTGCGGGAGCTTGGCAGAAAAGCGCTGATGATATATTTTTTCTGTTTCCTTACTGGCAAAACTCTTTATCATACGAACAGTATAGCTGTTTTTTGTATGCATGTCAAACAGGTATATAAAAAGAGTCTTTCTTCTCCGTATATGTCCTAAAACTTTATCCCGTATGCTATAATAGAAAACAAAAACGACAAGGGGTTTTCAGCTTGAACGTGAAAAATAAGGCGGAGCGCGCGGAAAAGCGCAGGCGGCGCGTGCGCGACAACGTGCAGATCGTGGTGCTGTTCGTGCTCTCCCTGTTCTTTTTGACGCTCTGCCGCTACGGCTGGGTGCAGATCGTCAAGGGATCGGAGATGTCGGAGCGCGTGCGCATGCAGTCGGGGGAGGAGCGCGTGGCGCAGTCGCCGCGCGGCGCGATCCTCGATGCGAACGGCAGGGAGCTTGCCGTTTCCTCGATGACGAAGTCGCTCTTCGTCGACCCGAGCCATGTCGGGGATGCGGCGCAGCTTGCCGCCGACCTCGCGCCGATCGTGGGCCTCAGCGAGGCGGACATCTTGGAAGACATCGACCAGGGCGGCGGCTTCGTCTGGGTCAAGCGCCGCATGGAGCCGTACATGTCGGATGCCGTGAAGGCGCTCATCCGCGAAAAATCGTACGGCGACTGCCTGGGGTTTCGCGATGAGGCGAAGCGCTACTATCCGAACGACGTGCTCGCGGCGAACGTCTTGGGCTTCGTCGGCACGGACGACAAGGGACTCGACGGCATTGAGCAGCAGTTCGACGGCTTGATCAAGGGCGTCGAGGAGGAAAATTTCATCCTCACGGACATGAAGAGCCGCCCGATTTTAAGCTCGCTCTTTATGCCGGACACGTATACGGGCGATCGCTGCAAGACGGTGACGCTGACGATCGACAGCAACATCCAGTTCATCGTGGAGCAGGAGCTTGACCGCGCGATGGCGGAGAACGCGCCGCAGCATGCGACAGCGATCGTCATGGATCCCAAGACGGGCAATATCCTCGCGCTCGCCATGCGGCCTTCGTACAACCCGAACGAGTTCGGCAAGTATTCGAGCGAGACGTGGAAGAACCTCGCCGTCTCCTCGATCTATGAGCCGGGTTCTACCTTCAAGTCCGTCGTGGCGGGCGCGGCGCTCGAAGAGAAGATTGTCACGCCGAACCAGATCTTCGTCGATCCCGGCTACGTCATGGTCTCGGGCAGACGCATACAGAACTGGAACGGCGAGAGCTTCGGCACGGTGACGTTCACCGATGTCGTCAAGAACTCGCTCAATACGGGATTCGCGCTCGTCGGACTCGATCTCGGCGCCGAAAGGCTCACAAAGTACGCGAAGCTCTTCGGCTTCGGCGAGCCGACGGGCGTGGAGCTTCCGGCGGAGGAGGGCGGCATCCTCTTCGAGCCGGAGAACATGCGTGACTCGGATATGGCGACGATGGCGATCGGCCAGAGCATCGCCGTGACGCCGTTGCAGCTCGTGACGGCGATGTCGGCGATCGCCAACGACGGCGTCCTTCTGAAGCCGCATATCGTCAAGGAGATCCGCAACGCCGACGGCTCGACCTACCTGCAGACGAAGCGCGACGAGGTGCGGCGCGTGCTGCAGTCGGCGACGACGAAGACGCTCGTCGGGCTTCTTGAGCAGGTCGTCGCGGCGGGCGGCGGACAGAAGGCGCAGGTCAAGGGTTACCGCATCGGCGGCAAGACGGGCACGGCGCAGAAGATTCGTCCGAACGGTGCGGGCTACATGGACGGCCATTACATCGCGTCGTTCTGCGGCTTTGCGCCCGTCGATGATCCGAAGGTCGTCGTGCTCGTCATTCTCGACGATCCGTCAGGCGGCAACTTCTACGGCGGACAGATCGCGGCACCCGTCGCGGGCGCGATCTTTTCGCAGATTTTCCGCTACATGCACATCGAACCGTCGAGCGATCCCTTCGTCGAGATGGACGAGAAGCGTGCGCAGAAAGAAGCGCAGGCGCCGCCGAAGAAGAAGCCGCGCCTGCCCGATGTCGTGCCGAGCGGCAAGGTCGTCATGCCCGACCTCGACGGCCTGACGATCCGCGAGGCGGCGGAAAAGCTCGCCGAGATCGGCGTGACGCTCGAAGCTGAAGGCTCGGGCAGGGCAAGCTACCAGAGTGCGCCCGCCTACAGCGTCATCGATCCGGGCGAGACGGTCACGGTTGTCTTTTCGCCATGAAAGAAGGGGCAGGCTGAATGACCTGCCCCTCTTTTTGTCCCTGTCTTTTGCACTATCGAAATAGAAAATAAGACCTTTTACTTATGCTCGCTTTGTGATAGAATATAGGAGAAAGGATTCCTATGGAAACGTTGAGGAATCAGCGGCTCTTTGTGACAGGAAAGGTAGTTTCATGGAAAAGAAACCTGTGATGCTGATCGTGGACGATGTGGAGATGCATCGTGCCATTCTCGCGCAATTTTTCAAAGCGGAATACGATCTTCTGGAGGCGGCGGACGGCAATGAGATGATGGCGCTGCTCGCGGAAAAGACCGTCGACATCATCCTGCTCGACCTCGTGATGCCGGGACCGGACAGCTTCGACCTGCTCGCCCGCTTGAAGCACGACGAGCGTCTGTCGGCAATTCCCGTCATCGTCACGACGGCGCGCAATGAACGTACCGTCGAGGTGCGCGCGATGGAGATGGGGGCGGCGGATTTCATCACGAAGCCGTACAATCCGACAATCGTGCGATGCCGCGTGAAAAACGTCATGGCGCGCATGGAGAACGAGTGGCGCAAACTTGAACAGGCGGCGCGCGAGCGGCAGATCCTGGAGATGCGCCACCACATCGAGATCGACGCCCTGACAGGTGTCTACAACCGCGAGGCGTTTTACGAGAAGACGGTCGAGCTTTTGCAGCAGAACCGCAGCGTGCGCTACAATATCTTGTATTTTGACATCAACTGCTTCAAGATCATCAACGACCTTTTCCATATCGAAACGGGAAATCTGATCTTGAAGACGGCGGGCACGTATTTCAAGACGATCACTGAGGGCATCGGCGTCGCAGCTCACATGGAGGCCGACCATTTCGCCATCTGCATGCCCGAGGATATGCTTGACATCGACATCCTGCTCGAAGGCATAGACAGTGCGATCTTCTCCCTCGGCATCAAGAACAACATCCTCTTTTATGCGGGAATCTATCCGGTCGACGACGTCCTGGTGCCCGTCAATCAGATGTGTGACCGCGCCCACATGGCGCTCAATACGGTCAAGGGTCTCTACAAGAAGCGCTACGCCTACTACGACGAGAAGATGCGCGAGACGCTGCTCGAAGAGCAGATGCTGCTCCGCGAGATGGAGCAGGCGCTTTCTTCGGGGCAGTTCTGCGTGCACTACCAGCCGATTTACAGCATCAAGGCGGGACGTGCCGTCAGCGCCGAGGCGCTCGTGCGCTGGCGCCATCCGACGGCGGGCGTCATTCCGCCCGTGCGCTTCGTGCCGCTCTTCGAGCGCAACGGCTTCGTCGTGCGGCTCGACCGCTTCGCGTGGGAGGAGGTCTGTCGTATGCTCGCCGAGCGCATCCGCGAGGGACTTCCCGTCGTGCCGGTCTCCGTCAACGTCTCACGGCTGAATTTCTACGACAACGATTTCTGCGATACGGTCGTCGGCCTTCTGCAGAAGTACGGGCTCGATCCTTCGCTCCTGCGTCTGGAAATTACGGAGTCGGCTTATACGGACAATCCGGTGCAGCTTTTGAGCGTCCTGAAACGGCTGCACGACATCGGCCTCACGATCCTCATGGACGATTTCGGCAGCGGCTACAGCTCGCTCAACATGCTCAAGAACGTGACGGTCGATATTCTGAAGATCGACATGGGATTTGTGCAAAATCTCGAAGATTCTGAGCGCGCGCCTGCCATCTTGCGGCGCGTCGTCGAGATGGCGCACGATCTCAAGATGAGCGTCGTCGTCGAGGGCGTGGAGACGAAGGCGCAGATCGATTTCTTGTCGAGCATCGATTGCGACAAGATTCAAGGATATTATTTTGCAAAACCTATGGCGAGGGAGGATTTTACGGCACTCATAGAGAAAGAAGCAGGGAGGTGATAGCAGATGGCGAAGATCACGAAGGAAGCGTTCGGCGAGCTGAAGAACGGCAGGCTCATCACGCTTTATACGTTGGAGAACAGCGGCGGCATGAGGGTTCGCATCATGGATTACGGCGCGCGCGTGCAGTCGCTCATCGTGCCCGACAGAGAGGGCAAGAGCATCGACGTGGCGCTCGGCTACGATGATCTCAAAGGCTACGAGGCGGACGACAAGTATTTTGGCGCGATCGTCGGGCGCTCGGCGGGGCGCATCGCTTTCGGCGATCTGCCGATCGACGACGAGAAATACGTCTTAGAGTGCAACGAGGGCAGGAATCATCTGCACGGCGGCTCCTTGGGCGGCTACGACAAGAAGGTCTGGGCGGCGGAAGAAAAGGACGGGGCGCTTGTGCTTCGCTACCTGAGTCCTGCGGGCGAGGGCGGCTACCCGGGCGACTTGAAGCTCGCCGTGACGTATGCGCTCTCCGAGAAGAACGAGTTCGTCGTTTCCTATGAAGCGGAGGCGGATGGCGATACGATCTGCAATCCGTCGCATCATACGTATTTCAATCTCGAAGGCTTCAGCTCCGGCTCGGTGCTCGACCATAAGATCCGCATCTTCGCCGAGAAGTACACGCCGACGGATAACGAGCTGATTCCCGACGGGCGCGTCCTGCTCGTCGAAGGGACGCCGCTCGACTTCCGTGAGATGAAGGAGATCGGCGCACGCATCGACGCGCCGTTCAGCCAGATGCGCTGGGCGGGCGGCTACGACCACAACTTCGTGCTCGACCAAACGCCCGCTGAAGAAGAGGCGAAGGAGCTGGGTCTCGGCGAGGACGCCGCGTGCCCCGTCGACTACAAGACGCTCCATAAGCTCGCCCACGCTTATGCTGAAAAGACCGGCATCCACATGCACGCTTACACGACGCAGCCCGGCGTGCAGTTCTACTCGGGCAACCATCTCGACGGCGTGCTCGCGGGCAAGGCGGGCGCGGCATTCGCTCCGCGCGCAGGCTTCACGCTCGAAGCGCAGGTCTTCCCCGACGCCGTGCATCATGCAAACTTCCCGCAGCCGATTTTGCGCTCGGGCAAGAAGTGGCAGGCGCGGACGGTGTTCGCCTTTGGCTTGGCGTGACGCCCATAAGCGAGCCGTTTTGAGCAAGCGTCAAGAGCCGCGCATCCTTTGAGGCTGCGCGGCTTTTCGTTTGGGAGGGAAAGATACGATGCCGAAAAATATCGAGCGTGCGCTTCTCTATGTGAAACAGCCCGCGCTCTTTCGCCTGCGCCTCTTCGCCGACGGGCTTCTGATCGGCGTCCTCGTGGGCGCTGTCATCGCGCTCTATCACTGGCTCTTGGAAAGCGCCGATCATTTGCGTCCCGTGCTCTATGACTTCCTGCGCGACGCTTCGCCGCTCTGGACGGCGGGGTATTTTCTCGCGCTCCTTGCGCTTTCCGTCGTCGTCCGGTATCTCATGCAGCTCGATTCCATGGTCGGCGGCGGCGGCATCCCCGACCTCAAGGGCGTCCTGCGCGGCGACAGTCACTTGCGCTGGGCGCGCGTGCTCTTCGGCAAGTTCGCCAGCGTCGTGCTCGGCATCGGCGCGGGACTGTCGCTCGGGCGCGGCGGCCCGAGCGTGGAGATCGGCGCCTGCGTGGGCGCAGGCGTCAGCCGCGCGGCCGGGCGTTCGCGTGCCGAGGAGCGCTTCCTTTTGACGGCGGGTGCTGGCGCAGGCTTCGCCGCCATCTTCAACGCGCCTTTGGCGAGCCTCGTCTTTTCCTTCGAGGAGCTGGCGAAGAACTTCTCGCCGCAGATGCTCATGGGCGTCCTTGGCTCTGCCATCGCCGCGGGCTTCGTGACACAGGAGATCTTCGGCGTCGGCCCGATGTTCGCCGTCGGCTCCGTGCCCGCCGTGCCGCTCGGCGGCGCGTATCTGCTGCTCTTCTTGCTCGGCGTATTCTCGGGTGCGCTCGGCAGGCTCTTCAACCGCGTGCTCTGCCTCGCGCTCGACACTTGGGGGCGCTTCGTGCCTTCTCTCGGCCTTCGCGTGGCGATTCCATTCCTTGCGGCGGGCATTCTCGGCTTCTTGCTGCCTGAGATCCTTTCGGGCGGCAACTTCCTCGTCAACCGCATGGTGCAGGAGCCGCTCGTCTTCGGCGCGATCCTCGTCATCTTCCTCGGCAAGTTCCTTTTCACGGTCTTCTGCTACGGCTCGGGCGTGCCGGGCGGCATCTTTCTGCCCGTCCTCGTCCTCGGTGCGCTTTCGGGTGCGCTCTTCTCTGCGGCGGCAGTTGCGCTCGGCGCTCTGCCCGCGGCGCTCTGCCCGACCTTCGTCGTCCTCGGCATGGCAGGCTTCTTCGCGGGAAGCATCAAGGCGCCGCTGACGGCGAGCCTCCTCATCATGGAGATCACCGGCTCTTTCGAGCACCTGCTCGCCGTCGTCTGCGTCGCCGCCTGCGCCGCGCTCGTCAACGACCTCACGGGTGGCAGACCCATCTACGACGAGCTTTACGAGCGTTCGCGCGGGCAGGGAGCGAGAGGCTCGCGCCGCCGCGTCATGGCGGAGCTTTGCGTCGCAGCGGGAAGCGCGATGGAGGGGCGATGCGTCTCGGCGATCGACTGGGGAGCGCACGGTCACGTCATGAATGTGCGGCGCGGCACGGTCGAGCTTCTGCCGCAGGGCAGCCTCATGCTCAAGGCGGGCGACATGCTCTATGTGCTGACCGAGGAGAGCGAGCTTGGCGCGCTGGAAAGAGCGGCAGGGGAGGCAAGCGGCGGCTTTTCGCGCGACTGACGGAGATGTGCTTCTGCGTGCAGCATTTCGACGCTGCACGCGTTTTTTGACTATACAAAAGAAGACGAATCGCGTAGAATAGAACGTATGCGGCGGACAAAGATGCAGGCGATTTTTTGCAGTCGTCAGAAATGTTCTTGACAAGCCGCCTGTACTGTGATAACATGCAAATCATATAAATTTGGTATGAATTTTACTGCTGCGAAAGCGGCAGTCACAAGGATGTGATTTTATGAGCATGATAAGGCTTGCTGCCATCAAGAAAAGCTATGAGAGCGCGGCGGGCGAAGTCACGGCGCTAAAGGGCGTCGACCTCGAAATCGAGCGCGGCGAGATCTATGGCATCATCGGCCTTTCGGGCGCGGGCAAGTCGACCTTGATTCGCTGCATCAACATGCTGGAGCGGCCGACGGAGGGCAAGGTCATCGTTGATGGCAAGGATCTGACCGCGCTCAGTGAGGCGGAGCTTCGCGAGGAGCGCAAGGGCATCGGCATGATCTTCCAGCACTTCAACCTGCTGTCTTCGGCGACCGTCTACGACAACGTCGCCTTCCCCCTGCGCCTTTCCGGCACGGACGAGGCGCAGATCCGCACGAAGGTCGAGCCGCTCCTCGCGCTCGTCGGACTCGCCGATAAGGCGCAGCAGTACCCGGCGCAGCTCTCGGGTGGGCAGAAGCAGCGCGTCGGCATCGCGCGGGCTCTTGCGTCCGATCCGAAGGTGCTCTTGTCCGACGAGGCGACGAGTGCGCTCGACCCGCAGACGACGAAGTCGATCCTGCATCTCATCGCGGACATCAACAAGAAGCTCGGCCTGACCGTCGTCATCATCACGCATGAAATGCAGGTCATCAAGGATATATGCGACAAGGTCGCCGTCATCGAGGGCGGCGTCATCGCCGAAAAAGGCTCCGTGCTCGACATCTTCACGAAGCCGAAAGAAAGAATCACGCGCGAGTTCGTCAGCACGCTCCTGTCGAACGATTTGCCGATCAACTACCGCAAGAAGGAGCTTTCGCCTGAGCCGGTCGAGGGCGGCGAGCTGCTCCTTCGCCTGACGTTCCTCGGCGAACGCGCTGACGATCCCGTCATCGCCGACGTCATCCGGCGCTTTTCCATCGAGGTGTCCATTCTCTACGGCACGCTCGACCAGATCAAGAGCGTGCCCTACGGGCGCATGATCGTCGGCATCAAGGGCGAGCAGTCGGAGATCGACCGTGCGCTCTCTTACCTCGATACGCGCGATCTTACGAAGGAGGTGATCGGCTATGTCCGCTGATATGCTGCCGCTCCTTACGAAGGCGCTCGGCGAGACGGTCTACATGGTCGTCGTCTCGATGATCGTCGCGAGCCTCATCGGCATCCCGCTCGGCGTGCTGCTCGCAACGACGGCGAAGGGGCAGATCCTCGAATGCATGCCTTTGAACCGTGCCATCGGCGCTGTCGTCAACGCGCTTCGCTCGATCCCGTTCATCATCCTGATGGTCGCGATCATCCCGTTCACGCGCTTCATCGTCGGCACGTCCATCGGCACGACGGCGGCGATGGTGCCGCTCGTCCTCGCCTCGATCCCGTTCATCGGACGGCAGGTCGAGACGTCGCTTCGGGAAGTGCCCGCAGGACTCGTCGAAGCCGCGCTTTCGATGGGCGCTACGCCCTATCAGATCGTGCGGCGCGTGCTTTTGCCTGAGTCCATGCCGAGCATCGTCGCTCAGCTCACGACCGTCGTCATCGCCCTCGTCGGCGAGTCGGCGATGGCGGGCGCAATCGGCGGCGGCGGCCTCGGCGATCTCGCGATCCGCTACGGGTACCAGCGCTTCCGCCCCGACATCATGATCGCGACCGTCGTCATCCTCATCGTCCTCGTGCAAATCGTCCAGTTCCTGGGCAACCGCCTGGCGAACGGCTTGAATAAAAAGTAACTTTCATGAAAGCGGGCGAAGGCGCAGCCTCGTCGGCTTTCACCGAAGAATTCCATTCACAAGGAGGAAAAATCATGAAGAAACTATTCGTCATCCTCGCGGCGCTCACGCTCTCCGTCCTCGCCCTCGCGGGCTGCGGCGGAGGGAGCGACTCCAAGACCATCAAGGTCGGCGCGACGCCCGTGCCGCACGCCGAGATCCTTGAGACGATCAAGCCGCTCTTGGAAAAGGAAGGATACAAGCTTGAAATCGTCGAGTTCACCGACTATGTGCAGCCGAATGTCGCGCTGAACGACAAGGAGCTTGACGCGAACTTCTTCCAGCATCTGCCGTACCTCGACAACTTCATTTCCGAGCACAAGGAAATGAAGCTCGCGAACGCCGGCGGCGTCCACATCGAGCCGATGGGCGTCTACTCGCGCAAGATCAAGAAGCTCGACGAGCTCTCTGACGGTGCGTCCGTCGCGATCCCGAACGATCCGACGAACGGCGGCCGCTCGCTCCTGCTCCTTGAAAAGGCCGGCCTTTTGAAGCTCAGGGAAGGCTCGGGCACGAACCCGACGGTGCATGACATCACGGAGAACAAGAAGAACCTCAAGTTCCAGGAAGTCGAAGCCGCGCAGGTGCCGCGCACGCTCGATGACGTCGATGCCGCCGTCATCAACACGAACTATGCGATGCAGGCGAACCTCGTTCCGACGAAGGATGCGCTCTTCATGGAAGACAGCACCTCGCCCTATGTCAATATCGTCGCCGTGCGTACGGGCGACGAGAAGCGTCCCGAGATCCAGGCGCTGATGAAGGCGCTGAGATCCGAGGAAGTCAAGAAGTTCATCGACGAGAAGTACAAGGGCGCGATCGTCCCCGCGTTCTAAGGAAACGCTGATAAAATGAAGTCGCCCAGATTTGCGCAGATGCACTGTATCTATCGAGGAGACAAACCGCAGGCGTAGCGGTGCTACGTCG
>ERZ772766.333-NODE-333-length-28176-cov-6.098681_pt1 | contig 28176 bp, 21 predicted proteins | sample MGYA00511379_ERZ772766 | MGnify/ENA primary metagenome ERZ772766 (study PRJEB29015, sample SAMEA2737895) | human oral metagenome | biome: human oral; feature: human-associated habitat; material: dental | place: China | collected 2116 ...
GCTGCGTGCCAGCGGCCTCGTCAAGCGACTTTTTGGCGTCGCTGCGTGCCAGCGGTACCGTCATGCGACATTTTGGGGAGCACTTTTGATCCAGCGAGTCCAGTAAGCGAATCGCCAGCGATCGAAAGACGGAGTGCCCCCGCGTCAACTGCCGCGCCACTATATATAAAGGTATAGGCGAACTGCCCCGTTGACCTTCGGCCATTCCTCTTGCGAGGTGTGCCCCCCGCTTCATTCGGATACTTTTGCGGGGCAAAACAGGAGGCCATCCCCTCCATCAAAACAGAAAGGAAAACGAATCATGTTAGGAGCTATCGTAGGCGACATCGTGGGGTCGCGATTTGAGTTTAATAACACGCACCGGACGGACTTTGAGCTGTTCACGCCCGAGTGTGGATTTACGGACGACACGGTCTGCACGGTGGCCGTGGCCGACGCGTTGCTGCGCGGCGTGGATTTCGGGCCGACGCTCCACAGCTGGTGCCGTCGCTATGCTAATCCCATGGGCGCCTACGGCGGACGATTCCGGCAGTGGGTGGCCTCGGACGATCCGCAGCCGTACCGCAGTTTTGGCAACGGCGCGGGCATGCGCGTCTCGCCCTGCGGGTGGGTCGACGGGCCGATGGACGATGTGCTGGAGGCGGCCCGACGGTCGGCGGCCTGCACCCACAACCACCCGGAGGGCATCAAGGGCGCGCAGTGCATTGCCGAGTGCATCCGCACCCTGCGCGACGGCGGCGGACGTGAGGCGGTGCGCACCATCGCCACCACGCACTACGGCTACGACGTCAGCGCGACGTGCGACGAGATCCGCCGGACGAACTGTTTCGACGTGACGTGTCAGGTCACTGTGCCGCAGTCCATCGTCTGCTTTTTGGAGAGCACCGACTTCGAGCAGGCCGTGCGCCTGGCCATCTCCATCGGCGGCGACAGCGACACGATCGCGGCCATGGCGGGCAGCCTCGCCGAGGCCTTCTACGGCATCCCCGACGCCATCGCCCGGCAGGCCCTGGCGTGTCTGACGCAGGAGATGCGTGACGTGGTCATACCGTTCATCGCCCAGCGCCCCGTCCCTCTGATCCGGTGAACCCCGCTTTCTTTGCCCCCCAAATCATCGAATCTTATCGAATCAATGGACTATATCGAGACGCATATCCCCGGCGTGTGGATCCTGGAGCCGAAGGTGTTTCACGACGCGCGGGGATATTTTATGGAAGCATACAAGCAGTCGGAGTTTGAGGCCCAAATCGGGCCGACGCACTTCATTCAGGACAACGAATCGTGCTCCTCGCGCGGCGTGCTGCGCGGCATGCACTATCAACTGGCGCCCTACGCACAGGCCAAGCTGGTGCGCGTGATCGTCGGCACGGTGGTGGACGTGGCCGTAGATATCCGCCGCGGATCACCCATGTTCGGGCAATACGTGATGGTCGAGCTATCGGCCGACAACCATCGTCAGTTCTACATCCCGCGCGGCTTTGCGCATGGCTTCTACGTCAAGAGCGAGACAGCCATCTTCACCTATAAAGTCGACAACCCCTACACGCCCAGTCATGAGCGCGGCTTCCGCTTCGACGACCCCGATGTGGGCATTGATTGGGGCATCGAGGAGGCGACCTCCATCCTCACGTCCGAGAAAGACTGTGTCCTGCCCCAGCTCCGCGACGCGGAGATATAACTCCCCAGAGATGTATCCGGCCAACTTCCCCGGCCTCGCCAGAGGCCTTGATTTTCTTTTGCTTCTTTTCTTGCATCAAGGCAAGAAAAGAAGATAGACACCCTCTACCCTCTAACTATTTATTATGCATACCTACTTAATCACCGGCGGAGCCGGATTCATTGGCGCCAACTTCGTGAAGTATATGTTGGCCACCCACACGGACGCGCAGCTGATCGTCCTTGACCTACTCACCTATGCCGGCAACGTGCACACGATCGAAAGCGACATCGACGGAGTGCGTTGCCATTTCGTCAAAGGCGACATCGGCGATCGCGCGCTTGTGGAAAGCCTCTTTGAGAAGTACCCCATCGACTGCGTCGTCAACTTCGCCGCCGAGAGCCACGTGGACCGTAGCATCGAAGACCCGCAGCTCTTCCTCGTGACTAACATCCTCGGCACACAGAACCTGCTCAACGCCGCCCGCAAGGCGTGGACCACTGGACGCGATGCGACGGGTTACCCGACGTGGCGCCCCGGCGTACGTTTCCATCAAGTCTCTACCGACGAGGTCTACGGTAGCCTCGGCCCCGACGGCTTCTTCACCGAGACGACTCCGCTGGCTCCGCACAGCCCTTACAGCGCCTCCAAGACAAGCGCCGACCTGGTGGCAATGGCCTACCACGACACCTACCGCATGCCCGTCAGCATCACCCGCTGCTCGAACAACTACGGGCCGTATCACTTCCCCGAAAAGCTGATCCCGCTCATCATAAACAACATCCTCGAGGGCAAGCAGCTGCCCGTCTACGGCGACGGGTCGAACGTTCGCGACTGGCTCTACGTCGAGGATCATTGCAAGGCCATTGACGCCGTCATCCACCGCGGTCGCGTGGGCGAGGTCTACAACGTGGGCGGACACAACGAGCGCAAGAACATCGACATCGTACGCACGATCATCCACACCGTCCGCCAACTGATGACCGAGCAACCTGCCTACCGCGACGCTCTCCGCAAGCGCATCGCCGGCCCGGACGGACTGCCCACCGTCGACTGGATCGACGACAGCCTGATCACCTTCGTCACCGACCGCCTCGGCCATGATCAGCGCTACGCCATCGACCCGACGAAGATCTCCACCGAGCTGGGTTGGCGGCCGGAGACGGACTTCGAGACGGGCATCGTCAAGACGGTGCGCTGGAACCTTGAGCACCAAGACTGGATCCGTGAAGTCGTCAGCGGCGATTACGTGGGGTATTACGAACGCATGTATGCCGGCCGCGAACTGAAGTCATGAATCGCGCCTATCCCTCCACGCTCCTTGAGAACGCCGTCGACGAACTGTCGGCGCTGCCCGGCGTCGGTCGGAAGACGGCGCTCAGGCTCTCGCTTTACCTGCTCCGCCGCGAGCCGGAGTATGCCGAGCGACTCGGCACGGCGCTTCAGGCCTTGCGTCGCGACGTGAAGTATTGCCGGACGTGCCACAACATCTGCGACACGGACCTCTGCGACATCTGCGCCGATACGTCGCGCGACCGCTCGACGGTCTGCGTGGTGGAGAACGTGAAGGACGTGATGACGGTCGAGAATACGGCGCAGTTTCGCGGTCTCTACCACGTTCTCGGCGGCATCATCTCGCCCATCGACGGAATCGGCCCGGCCGATTTGGAGATCGACAGTTTGGTGAAGCGTGTGGCGGAGGGCGAGGTACGCGAGGTGGTGCTGGCGCTCAGCACGACGATGGAGGGCGACACGACGAACTTCTTCATCTACCGCAAGCTCTCGGCCTATCCCGTCCGTGTGACGGTTATCGCGCGCGGCGTCTCCATCGGCGACGAATTGGAGTACGCCGACGAGGTGACGCTCGGCCGCTCCATCCTTAACCGTGTAGAGTTTAACGATGCGATATGACCCATGCCCATCCAACTGATCATCCTCGATTTTTACGGCACACTGGCCGACACGCGTGACAACATCGTCCGCACCCTGCAAGCCTCCATGCATCAGCTCGGTCTACCCGTAGCCGACGAGGCGGCCTGTGCCAGCACCATCGGCCTGAAGCTCGATGACGCCTGCCGGCATCTCTACCCTGACGGCCCGGCCGACCTCGCCGACCGCTTTGTGGAGACGTACCGCGAGATCTTCTTCCGCAACAAGGAATCGCTCGTGCCGGCCCCCTTCCCCCACGTCCTGTCGACACTCCGGCAGCTGCGGGAGCGGGGCGTGGTGCTGACCATTGCCTCGTCGCGGGGCTCGGGGTCGCTGCAGGCCTTTATCGACGCAATGGGGCTGAGGGACTGCATCTCGTACGTGCTCGGTGCCGACAGTGTGGAGCATACCAAGCCCCACCCCGAGCCCGTGCTCCGGACGCTCCGAGAGACGGGCATCGACGCGGCGCACACGCTGGTGGTGGGCGACATGCCCGTGGATATCCTCATGGGGCGCAACGCCGGTGTCCAGACTTGCGGCGTCACCTACGGCAATGCCACGCGCGACCAGCTGCAAGCCGCCGGCGCCGACTTCCTGATCGATGACTTTGCCGAGCTGGGCGTCTACGGATCCACACAGGTTTAATTGCCATTCAAATTCGGCCCCAAGCGATACGATCATGTACCCGGCCATATTCGCCGGAGTCCACAGACGCCCGTATGCGATACGCCCTACAGCCCATCGGCCATAAACAAGAACAAGGGCTGCATCATACGCAATCGATGATGCAGCCCTTGGTGTATATAAAGCAGTGGCGGATTGCCTCATCCACCGCATGAGCGGATGAAGGCTTCCCGGCTGCTTAGGTCTATGGTGCCTGCGTATCGGCCGGCGCGCGCCGCCTCGATAGCCGCGATCGTTTCCTTGTTCGGTTCGCATTTAGCCTTTCGCCTGAGGCGTTTGAACCGTTTGGCGTCGAGAAGGAAGGCGAACGGCTTTTTTCTTTTTGTAGTTCTCATTGATTGCCAGTATTCGCGGCTATTCCGGCACGTAGATCACTTCGCCGTTTTCGAGCTCGTAGGCTACGCCCACTTTGCGGCCTTTCTTGCCGGTGGCGTTCTGGTTCTCGGAGGGTTTGTAGCGGGTGATCGTCTGGCCTTCCTTGGTGATGATCTCCATGTTGTCCTTGCCGGGGTTCTTGACCATGGTGTAATCCTCCTTGGAGAAGATCTCGGTCATGTTGAACTTCACCACCATGGCCACCATCAGGGCGACGGCGAAGACCATGGCCACGTCGAAGAGGTTCGTGAGCATGGCTACGGGGTCGTTGTCTTCGGCCGAAGCCGAGAGCAGTCTGCGGCGGCGACTCATGGCTGTGGGGCGTTAGTGGGTGAGACTTGGGCCGTCATGCCGGCGATGAACTCGAGCGAGGCGAGGTCGGCGACGAACCACCGTTGGCGGGCTTGCAGGATGACGTAGCCCACGGCCCCGGCGAAGAGTCCGACGACGGTCGTGGCGAAGGCGATCTGCATGTTGTAGGCCATCGAGGCGACGTCGCCCGTGGCGAGCCCGGCCAGCGCGGGGCCCATGGGGATGAGTGTGCCCATGAGTCCGAGGATGGGGCCGAACTTGGTGAGCATACGGCAGCGACTCAGGTCGGCGTCGGCGCGCACTTCGTACTCGGCCAGGATGCGGTCGACATGGGTCGAGTCGGGCGTGGCAGCGATGCGGCGCACGGCTTCGGTGAAGTCGCGTTCGGCCGAGGCTTCTATGGTGGGCAGGAGGGCGTCGAGGTGCGCACCGTCCCACGTGTCGAGCTGCTTCTTGAGATGGCCCGCCTGCTTGGTGCGACGCAGGTATTGGTTGAAGAAACCGCCGAGCATGAGTATGCTGCGGATAAAGAAGTAGAGCAGGCCGACGATGACGGGGACCAGCAGCCCGTTGGAGATCCAAAAGAGGATGTTTGATACGTATTCCATTGTTGTTTAATGTAGGGGCGTATTGCATACGCCCTTGGGTAGTTATGCGCCTTGCGGCGCGGTAGTTATCGGCCTTGCGGCCGGGTAGTAGGGGCGTATTGCATACGCCCTTGGGTAGTTATGGGGCAAAAGCCCCGGTAGTTAAAGGGTTGTTATAACGACAAAACCACTGTGCAGGCCTTGCATGGTCGCTTCACACACTGCGACACCACTGTGCAGGTCTTGCATGGTCGCTTCACACACTGTAAAACCACTGTGCAGGTCTTGCATGGTCGTTTTACACACTGTGAAATCGTCATGCAGGCCTTGCATGGTCGTTTCACACACTGTGCCGCCGTCTGCAGGTCTTGCACGGCCTTTTTACACACTGTGAAATCGTCATGCAGGCCTTGCACGGTCATTTCACACACTTTGCCGCCATCAAGCCGTCTTGCACAGTCATCGTTACACCGATGGAGGTAGAGGCGCCCCTCGTGGGAGCCTTGCCCCGACTATCCATCCGAAGGCTATGATTTCTTCTGAAGCCTCCGCCTCACCGCAGTGAGCAACCATCCGACGAGCGTGAGCCCAAGGAGCAGGCCGAGGGTGCCGAGGCAACCGAGCCAGTCGACGGGGGCGCTGTGCGAGATGACGGTGTTGGAGGGGTGGAAGACGGCGCTGCAGATGGTCAGCAGGAAGAGCAGCAGCGTGAGCAGCATGATCAGCTCGATGAGCAGATCCTTGCCGCCGATGAGGCTGCGGGCAAAGAGCGACGCGGCCACGAACACGGCGACCACCCCTGCGGCCAGCCCCCATGTGACGGTCGTGAAGGCGACGCCGGGCAGGGAGAAGAGCAGGTTGATGTGGAGGTAGAAGAGCGCGGGGAAGATGAGCAGCGAAGGCATGTGGCGCACCAGGGTGGTGTACCACGCAAAGTGCTGCCCGGGCTCGCGATCGCGCAGGCGGGCCAGGCAGAAGTAGACGGTCAGCAGGCTGTCGACCATCACCACCAGGGAGATGTCGAACAGGGCCGAACGCTCCGACAGCATGCGCTGCACCTGCAGCTTGTTCAGCTCGACAACGTACGGGTGGGAGAGTACCACGAACACGCCGAGCAGCAGACTGAACGCAATGCGATAGCGCCGGTCGGGCAGCAGGGTGGTCATGAAGAGGCTCTTCACCACAGCGAAGAAGGCGAGCAGGAGGAAGATGTTGTCCAAGGGGGTTACGGGTTACGAGTTACGGGTTACGAATGGGGAGTTACAAGTTACAAGCTACAAGCTACAAGTACCGGAGCACTCGTAACTCGTAACTTGTAACTCGTAACTTGTAACAGAATCACTACTTCCTCCTTCTGCGGATGATGAGGAACGCGGCGATGGCTACGACCAGCGCGATGGCTGCGATGAGGATCATGTGGCGGCCGGTGGAGTCGGCTGTCTCGTCGACGGCGTTCTGCTTGTCCTTTTCGAGCACGACGCTCTTGGCGTCCTTGTCGGCGAGGTTGGCTTCGCGTGCCTCGGCGATCTTCTGCTTGTACTGGGCGGCGGCCGAGGCGTCGGCCTTCGAGGCGATGAAGTCCTTCAGCTTGGCGTTGTCGCAGACGAAGCCGGAGCATGCCGCGCCGTACTTATTCACCGTCTCGGTGTGCACGCGGGCCAGCTCGGCGATCTGCTCCGGCGTGGCTTTCCACATGCCCTTGCGGATCGTCTCCATCATCACGGCCGTGATCTCTTGCAGTGCGGCCGGGCTTTGCTCGCGGAAGAACTCGTCGACCTTGAGGTCGTACTTGTCCTTCACGTAGACGTCGAAGATCTCGTCCCACAGCTCGTCGTCGATGGCGGACGGCTTCATCACGTTCCAGGCGTAAGTGTTGCGGACGGTCTCGGCAAAGACGCCGGCCGACGAGGCTTCACCCTTCATCTTCTCCTTGATATACGTCGGGTTGAGGATCGTCGTACGGGCCTCCACGCCGATGGCCTCCTTAACCTCCTGCATGCGCACATTGCTGCGGTTGCGGTAGTCGCTGAGGTAGGCGTCGGGGTCCTTGCCGGTGACGTGGCGGACGGACAGGTTCATGCCGCCCATGAACTCGTAGACGTGATCGAGGCTAAGGGCGCCCCACGTGTTGCTCTGGCGCGGCTGTACGACGACGTCGGTGCGGGTCAGTGCAGCCTCGAAAGCGTATTGGCGGAACAGCTCCCACTGCTTTTCGCTGCCGTAGAAGGCGCCCATGTTATGGATATACGTCTCAGCGATCTCGGACTCCTTCTCCCAGCGGTCGCCACTCTCCACCATGCCTTGGATGCCCGTGCCATAGTTGCCATTGACACCGCCGAAGACGCGATAGGTCGCCATCTCCTGCGCCTCACGCGGCGAGAGACCCTTCGACAGCAGTGCGCGCTGTGCTTCGGTGACACCCTCGGAGACTTGGTTGTCGAACTTGTCATCCTTCGCCGCAGCCGCCATCTCCACGGCGCGATTGATGAGGAAGAGGCGCGAGGCAGCTAAGTCGCGCAACTGGCCGGAGGTCTGCACCACCACATCGATGCGCGGGCGACCCAGCTCAGACGAGGGGATCAGGCGCAGGTCGGAGACACGGCCGAAGGCGTCGCGCACCGGCTCCACGCCGAGCATGTAGAGGATCTGTGCGATGGTAGCGCCTTCCGTCTCGATGAACTCGCCCGACCAGAGGGTGTAGCTCACCTTACGCGGATACTCGTTGTTGTGGCGCTTGCGGTAGAGGTCGATCGTGGCGTTGGCCAGTCGCTTACCCTTCTCCCAAGCTGCCTCCGAGGGCGTCGCCTCGGCATTGATGGAGTAGAGGTTGCGACCCGTGGGCAGTGTGTTCGGGTTGGCAATCGGATCGCCGCCCGGCGACGGAGCCACGTAGCCACCCTTCAGTGCGTTCATGTTGCTGCGCAGTTCGCCCTCGGGGCTCTCCATGAGGTACGTCTTGTATTTGTTCACGTTCAGGATCGTGCGCTCCACTTCCATGATGGCGTCAGCCAGGTGCACTTCGTCCTTCGTGTACGTCTTCTTCTTGCCACCCATCATGCCACCCATGCCTTTCGGCGGCATACCACCCGGCATACCTCCGGGATGTCCGGCAGGCTTGGCGTCGGCTTTACCGCCCGGCATACCTCCGGGATGTCCGGCCGGCTTGGCGTCAGCTTTACCACCTGGCATACCACCGGGATGTCCGGCGGGCTTGGCGTCAGCTTTACCGCCCGGCATACCACCGGGATGTCCGGCCGGCTTGGCGTCGGCTTTACCACCTGGCATACCGCTGGGATGTCCGGCAGGCTTGGCATCGGCTTTACCGCTTGGCATACCCCCGGGATGTCCGGCGGGCTTGGCATCGGCTTTACCACCCATGCCTTTCGGTGGCATTCCCGGCATACCGGCTGGCATACCGCCTTTCTTCTTGTTGCCCGTCATCATCATCATAGCCGCCATACCCCGCGGAGCGTTGCGGTCGGCGATGATCTCGCGCGCCTTAGCCAGCTCCTCGGGGGTGATCTTGGCTGTGCGGCAGACTAACTCGTCCGTGGCCATTGTCGGTTGGGCGAGCAGACGGTTCACCAGCTCCTTTGCCGGATCTAAGTAGACCTGCGTGAACTTCACGCGGTCGCGATCGGCGTCGAGGTGGGTGCGTCCCTTCAGCTTGTCGAGTGCCCAGAGGCCGTAAGCGATCGGGTCGGTGGCCATAGCCAAGACGGACGATGTGATGCGGGCCGGCTCGTAGGGTACGCCCATCGTGTAGAGCTGTCCGGTGATCTTCTCCGTAGCCAACTCTTCGGCGAAGTTCTCCACGCGGCGGATGTCGTCCTCCGAATAGGGCTTACCGGCGATACTATCCAGCTCCAGGTCGCGGTGGATGCCGAGCTTTACGGTGGCCGCCTTCACGTTGATCGCGGCACGCTTCAGGTCGTCCTCCATGCGAGCGTCCGGAGCCTTGCCCTGTTCGCGGCGTTCGTTGATGTCCTCGGCGAGGTGGTCGTAGATCTTCAGTGCCTCGGTCAGCTCGCGGTATATGCCGCGCACGCTGCTCTCCATGAAGGGCGGCGTGAGGTATGACGTGAGTGTGGCGTAGGAGCGGCGTTTGGCGATGATGCCCTCGCCGACGTTGCCGATGGTGTAGACGTAGAAGTGAGGTAGCGGGCCCACGAGTCGGTCGGGCCAGTCGTTGCTGGAGAGTGCCACCTGCTTGCGGGGCGTGAACTCGAGGCTGCCGTGTGTGCCGAAGTGGATCAGCGCGTCGGCCTTAAACCCGAAGCGCATCCAGAGGTAGGAGGCGATGTAAGGATGCGGCGGCGCGGCGTCCGTACCGTGGAGGATCTTGAAGGCATTTGTGCCCGATCCGGCCGCGTTTTGCGGCATTACGACGACGTTGCCGAATTGCAGTCGGGCCACGCCCAGTCGGCCGTCGGCCGTGGCCATGTATTGACCGGGGAAGTCGCCATTGGCGTCTACCACTTCCTTGTATTTCTCCGGACGGAGCGCCTGCTTTACCCAGGCTTCATAATCTTCCTTCTTGATCAGCTCCGGGTTGCCGGTCTTCATAAACTCAGCGATCGCGCCCTCGGCATAGACCCCGAGGACGGCGCCCTGCTGCATGATCATCTTCTCCAACTCGCGATGGTTGGCGGGCAGGTTGTCCACCTTGTAACCCTCGTCTTTGAGTCGCTTGAGGAAGTTATAGAGCGACGGAGCGACCTCCATGCCGCCGGCCGTCATGGTTGCGCCTTGGCCCTGCCCCTTGAGGTAATAAATGGCCACGCGCTTCTCGCTGTTGGGCTTGGTGCGGAGGTCGAGGAAGCGCTTCACGGTTTCGACGAACGTCTCGAGGCGTTCGGGCACGGCGAAGGAGTGGCGGTAGCCGTCCTTGTCTTCATACTGGGCAAAGAGTGCTGTGGTACGTATGGCGCCGTCGATCTCGGGCATGGTGACGCTCTGCGACATGAAGCCGCCGGACATGCCCATCGGGTCGTTCTCCCAATCCTCCACGAGGCGATTGACGGTGAGCGGTGCGAGCATCGTCACGTTGTGCTCCCGGAGCCAATCGACCATCTCGTCGCCCAAGCGGCCGTGCGCCATGTTGATCACCATCGCGGGGTTGATGGCGTTGAGGTAGTCGAACCATTTCTCGCGGGCGTAGATGGGATAGACGTTCATGCCCGCCTTTTGCAGCGCATCGATCAGGCCGGTGGGGTCGGCCATCTGTCCGGTGACGACGATTTTATGGGCGCCCTCGTGCCAGAGGTTTTGCTTCTTGAGCCAGGCCTCATACTCGGCCACGGAGTGGAACTCGAGGTCGTCGTCGCGGTCGTTGCCACTGGGGTTGGGGTGATAGATGATGTCTTCGGCGCGCTCCACGGCCGGCTCAGGCTCGTGGATAAAGAAGCGTTTGCCGTCGACCACCTTGCGGACGTAGTTGAGCAGGCTGCGATAGTTCTTCTTGCTGCCACCGTCGAGGTAGGTCTTGATGGAGTCGCGCACGACGGAGTCGAGGTTGCAGATGTTGTTGTCGGGGTTTGTGGCCATCATGGTGTAGATGGGCGTCCCCTTGTCTGCTAAGCGTTGCAGCACCTCGCGTTGCTCCTCGACGATGCGTAGGCCCATGCCGCTGATGAAGACCATGTCGAAGTCTTTGAGCTTGTCGAGCTCGTCGGTGGAGATTTCCACGAGTTTGATGTGCGAGTTGTCGTTGGCTTTGTAGATGTTGCCAAGCGAGATGGCCTGGAAGTTCACGAAGGCCACGCGTGTGGGTGCCATCCATTTGGAATAAGCAAAAAACGCCGCGGCCAAGACGACTGCGACGATCCCAATCCACAGATAAATCTTTCTTTTCATTCTATGCGTAGTTATGGGGCTTCGCCCCGGTAGTTAGGGGTAGTTAGGGGTAGTTATGCGCCTGCGGCGCGGTAGTTATCGGCCTTTGGCCGGGTAGTAGGGGCAACCCTTCTGGTCGCCCCGGTAGTTAGGGGTAGTTATGCGCCTGCGGCGCGGTAGTTAGGAGTAGTTTTTTCGAGGTAGCACTGAACCCTGCACTTCCAGCTCTGCTTTTTGAAAAGTGACTCCGGAAGTGCAGCTTCCAGCTCTGCTTTTTGAAAAGTGACTCCGGAAGTGCAGCTTCCAGCTCTACTTTTTGAAAAGTGACTCCGGAAGTGCAGCTTCCAGCTCTGCTTTTTGAAAAGTAACTCCGGAAGTGCAGCTTCCAGCTCTACTTTTTGAAAAGTGACTCCGGAAGTGCAGCTTCTAGCTCTACTTTTTGAAAAGTGACTCCGGAAGTGCAGCTTCCAGCGCTGCTTTTTGGAAAGTGACTCCGACCTGTCGGGCTTGGGGGTAAAAAAACAGGAACACGACGCCTCCCTCAAGAAGTGTCGTGCCCCAAAAAAGTGCCAAGTGTCCGTCCCGTCATTTGCCGATCAGCTCTGCGATATTGACGGAGAGGTTGGCGATGAACTCCGTGCCCCGGGTGAGGGTGGCGGAGCTGGCGTCGTAGCTGATGTTCTTATCCCTTGCGTTGAAAAGGTTGTCCACGCCCACGCTCAGGGCGATGCCGCGCGGGAAGTAGCATCCGGCGTTCAGCTTCCAGAGCATGCGGCTCTCGAGCTCCATTTTGTACATGCTCTTTCGGCTGTTGCTGTACGACCAGTAGTCCGTGGCGGCCATCCAGCGCCCGTTCAGGCCGATGTAGGCGCGGCAACGACCGAAGCGGCGCGTGTAGTCGGCTTGCATGACGGCCGTGTGGGGGCGGATGTAGGAGCTGCGTTTGCCTTGCACCTTCTCGTCGTCGTTGACGTAGGAGTAGGTACCGCGCAGGGTGAGGTCGAAGGGTAGGCGCACTTGGGCGTTGACGTCGAAGCCGTAGGTCTTGGACTTGTCGGCGTTCTGATAGGTGTAGTCGGGATACTGCTTGGCGGGGCCATCCTCGATGCGCTGGGTCATGACGATGCGGTTGTTGAACCAGTTATAGTAGCCCGTGACGGAGGCGTTAAAGATGCCCACGGCCCACTCGGCCGAGAGGGAGGCGTGGTGACTGGTCTCGGGCTTGAGGTCGGCGTTACCGAAGATCTTAAACATGCCGCCGTGGTTGAACTCGGCGTAGAGTTCGCGGAGCGACGGCGAGCGGAAGCCGGCCGCGTAACCGCCGCGCAGCGTGACGTGCCCGAGGCGATACATGGCGGAGAGCTTCGGGCTGACGTGCGCCTTGTATTCCGAGTGGTAGTCCATGCGCAGGCCGCCGACGAGGCTCAGGCGGTCGGTGACGCGATAGTCGTCTTGGACGTAGAGGACGTAATTGGAGAAGTGGGTGGAGGTGGTGTCGCGAAACCAATTGCTTTTCATCCGCTCGGTGTTGTATTCGGTGCCGGCGGTGAGGGCGTGGCGGTCGGCCAAGAGGAGGTTGTAGTTCAGTCGGAAGTTGTTGGTGACGTCGCGATACTTCACCGTGGTGAGGTTGCCAGCCTGGGGGAAGATGTCGTTCTTATAGTAATGGTCGTAGTGGTAGGAGATGTCCAGCCGACTGGTCTCGTTGAGGATGTAGTTCAGCTTGCCGCCGAAGGTGAAGTCGCGGAAGCGCTCGTGGAGCTTCGTTTCCGAGTCGGTATAGAGCAGTCGGTTCTGATAGAAGCTGCCGTCAATCTGTGCGCTGAGTCGGTCGGTGAAGTCGTAGCCGAACTTTTGGGCGATGGAGAAGGTCTCGTAGCCCTTGATGTTGAAGCTGCGTCGGGTGGTGTCCACGGCGGTGGAGTCGGTGCCGTCGGGGCGCTTGAAGGTGCTCGTCATCGGCTTGGTGTCACGGATGGTGTACGGGTTGCGACGGCTGAAGGAGGCTGAGGTGAGCCATGAGAACTTCTCCTGACGTGTGCCCACGGAGAGCGCGTATTTCTGATCGCCCAGGCTGGTGGTGCGAGCGGAGACATTGCCCACGAACGGGCGGTTAGCCTTCTTGGTGATGATGTTCACCACGCCGCCCAGGGCGTTCGAGCCGTAAAGGGTGGACATGCTGCCCTTGATCACCTCGATGCGCTCGATGTTGTCCACGTCGAGGCGGGTGAAGTCGATGTTGTCCAAGGCACCCTCGCCGGCCATGCGTTCGCCGTCGATGAGGAAGAGTAGGTAGCGAGAGTCCATGCCTTGGAACGAGATGTTGGGCAGTCCGGAGCCGTGTGCTGCACCGTTGAATTGCAGGCCGGGTAGCTCGTATTCTAACAGCCCTTTGAAGTCCTGCGGGTCGAGCTTCTTGATCTCCTCGGCCGTGATGACGCGCGTGACGACGGGCTCATCCTTGAGCATGCGCTCCGTTCGTGTGCCGGTGACGACGACCTCCGTGAGGCCGTTCTTGGCCTCGTCGAGTGTCACCTCGAGGTTGGGCTGCTGTTCGGCCGACACCTCGACGATCTTCTGCTCATATCCGGTGCAGGAGAAGCGCAGGCGGTAGGTGCCTTTGTCTAATTGGAGGCGAAAACCGCCGTCGGCATCGGCGGCGATCCCGATGTTGGTGCCGATCACCATCACCGTGGCATAGGGAACGGGGGCATTCGTGCGATCCTTCACGGTGCCCCTCACCGTGTAAGTTCGTCTGGTCACGTTTGCGTCAGTGGCATAAATGGCCATGGCACAGCAGATCATGAAGCAGAGAAGCGTAGCTATTCTTTTCATTGTATATGAATGGTTGTTTTGATTTTTTAGCGCGGCAAAGATGAAGGCGTGCGCGTCGCCCGGCAATCCCCATTTCAAGGGAGGGCAAGGAGGCGAATTGCACAATGAAAAGAGAGGAAAGAAGAGGGTTTACAGGGTGATTCATGCTCGGGAGGCTCTTCAGAATCTGATTCTGACGCTTTGCAGATCCTTGCAATGGCCCCAGAATCCAATTCTGACGCTTTGCAGACCCTTGCAACGGCCCAGAATCTGATTCTGACGCTTTGCAGACCATGCAACGGCCCCAGAATCCGATTCTGGAGGATTGGCAGACCGTGCAACGGCCCAGAATCTGATTCTGACGCTTTGCAGACTGTTGCAATGGCCCAGAATCTGATTCTGAAGGATTGCAGACCGTTGCAATGGCCTAGAATCTGATTCTGACGCTTTGCAGACTGTTGCAATGGCCCAGAATCCGATTCTGACGCTTTGCAGACCCTTGCAATGGCCCAGAATCTGATTCTGGAGGATTGGCAGACCGTGTAACGGCCCCAACATCTATTAGAAGACCAGCAACGAAACGAGCAGCAGGGTATAGATCCAGATATTGCGGGCGGTGAGTCCGAGCACACGGTTCAGATCGGAGCCGCTGAGGCGACGCAGATCGTGCCACGTCACCAGTTCGAAGGCGAGGAAGATGAAGAACAGCAACCAGGTATAGGCGCCGCGATAGAAATAGGCGGGCCATGAGCAGGCGACGGCCAGCACGGCGCAGACGAGGTAGAGCGTCGTGCCAAAACGGCGGCCGAAACGCACGACGGTGGTGCGTTTGCCAGCGGCGGCGTCCTGCTCTTGGTCGCGGACGTTATTCACGAGCAGGATGTTGACGGAGAGCAGTCCCAGGGCAACGGAGATCCACGCAGTGGTGGCGGTCACGGTGCCCGCCTGGACGTAATACGTGAGGCAGACCGGGATCACGCCGTAGAAGAGCAGCACGCAGACGTCGCCCCAGCCGCGATAAGCCAAGGGGTAGGGGCCGGCGGTGTAGGCGGGCACGCAGAGCGCGATGGCTACACCCGCACCGAGGAGCAGGACGGGGTTGCCGTAGGCCAGGAGGAAGAGTCCGCAGATCAGGGCCAGCCCAAGTGTGACGAGCGAAGCGCGGAGCATCGTCTGCGGGGCTATCCACCCCGAGGCGACAGCGCGCTGATGCCCCACACGCCGATCGGTGTCGGCTCCCTTTTTATAATCGAAGTAGTCGTTGGAGAGGTTGGCGGCCACCTGCGCCAGCACGGCTACGAGCAGGCAGAGCGCAGCGGGCACGAACCGAAACGTGTCCGCCCGCCAGGCTAGCGCCGACGCAGCGACCACGGGGCAGGCCGAGGCTGCCAAGGTGTGGGGCCTTGCCGCCGTGATCCAAGCCTTCAGCGGACTCACGGAAGCGGCAGCGGACGGTGGCGTGGGGGAGGAGAGGGGGCGCTCGGTGCTCATAGTTTCGGAAACGTGACGGGATCGGTTGCCGCACCCTTTCCGCCGCGGATGGGCACGGACTTGCTCTTGACCTCGATGCCTCCGTTCTTGCCATTCTCGCTGTAACGGATGATGACGTAGCCCGGGCGTTTGGGATCGACTTCGACGGGCTTCAGCCCCGTCTTCCACTGGTCGCAATGGGTGGGGAAGCTCTCTACCGCCTCGATCCAGCGACCGTTTTGCAGCGTCCAGACGTGATAGTCGGCCCAGCAGCCATTGAACCAGATGGGCAGCAAACCGACCTCGTCGGCGCCGTCACCGTTCAGATCGCCGAGGTTATCGGGCGTGCCGTCGATGCAGTGGCGAACCTTGATGGGGGGGATGAAGGGGTTGAGAAAGCGAATCGTGCCGTCGCAGCCGCCGAGGCAACCGGCGTCCTCGTCATCCGTTTTCGCGAACACAGGCGGCTCGAGCCAGACGTAGCCTTTCGTACCCGTGCCGTTGAAGTCACCCTCGTTCATGCCGCTACCGCGTGCGCTGCCCGTTTCGCTCTTCTTGCGATTGTAGTCGGTGGCGCCGTCGCCCTCGGCCGTGATCCGCCAGCCGTTGGGCATACGCATCATGACGAGGTAGGAGGGATATTCGAAAAAGCCATCGTTTTGCTTGACGCGTTTGATGAAGGAGCAGCGATAGGTGACCTGATTAATGGAGTCGTAGACGATCTCGCCGACTAACGTTTGGGCGTATCCGGGATGACTCTCCATGTAGGCCCGTTTGTCGTTGATGCACTCATCGGGTGTGGTGCGGCCGCCGTAATAGAGCACCTCGGTGTCGTGATAGAGCTGCTTCAGGCGGTCGACGGTGGCCGGAGTCAGGGCGGCGTTCCATTGCTCGACCACTTCGCGCAGCTGGGCCTTGGTGCGAAAGTCACCGTCCTGTATGGCCTCTTTGATGGGCAGCACGGCCGACGAATCCTTGAGGAAGACGCTATCGCTTGTCGCTGTGATGGGCGCTAAGGCGGAGGTATCGTTAGCGGCGGCCACGAGTGCCACCGTTTGCGCAGAGTCTGTCAAGGTGATGTTGTCTTGCGCTCGGGCTGCCGGAGTGGCTATCCAGAGCAGTCCGGCCAGTGCGCCGTACATGGCCCTCTTGCTGAAGGCTTTCATTCGTTCATTCATTGTTCTCTGTTGAAAAGTGGTGAATACTATGGATTACATATAGATAAGCTGAATACGTTCGAAGCTCACGCCCGACGAGTTTCCGCTTCCGTGACCAAAAACGAAGATCCTCCTCGACAAATTTCCGGCCATTCGTGTGGGGACGTATGGCATACGCCCCACGAATAGCCTTATCAGCAACCGAATGATCTGAAAAATCGACGTGTCTCCGCTTCCGAGACTCCAAATGAAGCAGCTCCTCCATCGGTCATCGCTTGTGTTTGGCCACGTAGAGCTGGAAGTAGCCGCATTCGCGGATCACATCCCGGTAGTACTGCGTGTTCGCGTAACGCATCAGCTCGCCAAAGCCGTCACGATCGAGCCAATTGGGAGAGTTGCTCTGATTCATATACCTCTGATCGTCACAGAGGGCACGTCCTCGGATCGGCCCCAAGTAGCAGTCGTTGCGATCGCATTTGATGGACAGAAAAACGGCTTTCGCACGCTGTTCATCGGTCGTGGCGGCCTTCAACGCCATGCGGTAATACTTTTTCGCGGCGGGGCTGGTCATGACCATCTCTTGGGCATAGCAGGGGACGAGCTCGAAGATGGAAGCGTTCAGCAACGGAACGCGCCAAATGTCGCTTGTGCCGTAAAACGACATGTTGTAGAAGGCATTCCCGACCAGTAAGCTGTTGTTATACACCTCCTCACCGCGCGCAATCTTGGCTTCGCCCTCCCGCATCTTTTGGATAAGCGTGATCGGCGTGTATTTCACCTTCGCTTCCTTAATATGCTTGCGGGTATGGGCGTCTAAGGGATCGAGAATGTAGTCGTTAAAGGGATTCGTGTAGAGTTCCGTCATTCCCTGCTTGCCCGCTTTCTTCATCAGCGCCTCGGCCTCGATCAATTGATCGGCGTGAAGGGCTTGAAGGGCCTTGTAGAAGTAAAACTCCTCCGCCGTATACGGATACATGTCGACGATGAGCTTCTCCATCGGTGTGCGCGGGTTTTCGAGCACGGCGATCAGCTTGTCCACCACGCCGGGCTGAGCAATCTTCTCGCTGCTATGATCCAGCATCTCTGCCAGCTCCGGTCGACCGGCCTTGGCGTAGAGCGTGGACAGATAGGTAGCGCTTTGTGTGATGGCCGTCTTATAACGCATGCCACCTTCCCCATATTCCGGATAGCTGTTCTGCTTGTAAAGCCATCGGAGCTCTTCGGTGAGGCGCTCTACGTTGTCGCCTTTCACCTCCGTGATCCGACTCAGGGCGTTGACGAGGCGCAGTAAGCGCAGCTGATCGGCCGCCTCTTTGTTGCCGGCCTTCATTTGTCCTGCGGCCTTATCATAGAGCGAATTAGCGCCATCGTAGTCGCCCGACCAAGACGTGATGTAGCCCGCCGCCGCATACCAGAGGAACGGGTTTTCCGTCTTCTCCTCCGATGCGATTCGCCGGATCAAATCGAACGTTTCCCGCGGTATTTCCTTCATGCGGTTGGCCTTCGGATCGGCATCTTCCGTCGGTGGGCCGATCAGCGACCATCGGCGATCCTCATTCTCGTTGATGAAGCGGATCACGAGCAGGCTGAGCAGCGGATCCTTAGGGCGGATCTGATAGATGGATCGGATGGCCCGGTCGTTATCGCCTGTCCGGAATGCCAGCAGGGCCCAGAGAGCCGTTTTTTGCTCGGGCGAAGCTGCGCGGAGGCATTGCTCCCATTGTTTTTCGTCTTGCAGCGTAAGCGACGTGGCGGCGACCGGTCGCATGGCTGGAACGTGGTTAAATACCTCTGCGTAAAGCAAATTCGCGTTACAAAAGTCCTTCACCTCAATGTAGAAGCCCGCACGATAGCCAAGGGCACGATAATAAAGCGTATTGCGCGGCATATCCGGCTCAACTTCGCCGAAAAAACGTTCAAACGCATCCCGATTCCCAGCGTAAAAGAGCGCCTTAAGTGCCTGAAAAGCATAGCGATTCTTGAGGAAGGCATTCGTTTCGGCTCTGTAATCCCGAATAGCTTCCTCGACCAGCTCCTCAGACGCCTTTTGAGGCGTATCAGACTGCGGATTATTGTAATACGACCACGGATCGATCGGTGTGCAGGCGTAGTTGTCTACCTGGTGGGCCAGGCGTACGAAGCGCTCGAAGGCTTTCACCTTCGGACTCGAGGAGTTTGCGATGGCCGCGACCTTTTTACCCTCAAGCATGAAGGCTGCAATCTGTTCCCGAGTGAGTTTTCCATCCAAAAAGTCATACCAATCGTTAGTTACCTCCTCGTTGAATCGGCGGGGATGCTGGTCATCGTGTCCGTTGTAAAACGTCGTGTTGGGGTCATAAAAGAGGGGCCGATAGGCCGCCGCGTCCCTCATCATCAGCTCCGGGCTGAAGTTCGACGGCGGGTCAAAGTCCATGTAAAAGCATGCCCAAGCCAGACCCGTCGAGATGAGTATAGCGCTAAAAACAGCGCACCACGTCCTTAAAGAAATTCGTTTCGCTTTCATAGTTCGTTATGTATTTATTGAAATGATGCTCATCCAAGTCAAAAAAGATAACCTCGCGAGGCCGTGCCGACATATGCCGACTCAGATCGCGCGCCATTTCTAATAAGTCTTTCGATGTCACTTCCTCTATCCTCACTTCATCGCCCGTGCGGTAGTAACGTCCGCCTTTGATCAGGGAATGTTTGACCGTGATAAGGTTCGAACCATGTGGGACAAGAAAATTCGTGTCTTGCTCAAAATCAGCGCGGTGGATGCGATTGATCAACTCGGTCACGCGACCCTCACTGAGATGTACGCCCCAAGCATAAATGGGCAGCGCGACGTCCATCGGCAGGGGGTAAACCTTGAGGCTGCCGAGGTAGCGCTTGGCAATCTTGCGGTCATAGATCGAATTGACCGTATCCGTCTCCACGGAGCCCATGTTATAGTACATCAGGACGCCGCGATCGACCCCGGGGATGCGCGTAATGGTGTGATGCTTAGCTTGGTGCAGACGGATCGTGGCCGAAAGGTTGCGGAAGCCGCCGTGCCGCTTCAAGGTGTCGATGAATAGCATAAACCGGTCGCGGCTGCCGGTCGACCAGTCGCAATCGATCTGCACCTCGTCGGGTTCGGGCAGACCCACCGCCCGGTTGATCCGTCGGATGTAGGCAGCGATGTTCGCAGCCAGCGTGTCGACGTTTGTCTCGCGGCGGAGCATGACGCGGTTGGTGATGAAGACCACGGGCGTGACGCGGATGCCCTTCGGTGGCAGGCTGCGAAAACGAACCGGGGCCTCGGGCACGATCATGCCGCTGGCGGGATCTATTTTGACGTCGAAATAGCGGATATACAGGTGTTTCACATCGCAATCCTCCAGCACGCGCCGCTCCGTAGGCGTCAGGTCGAACGTCGTCCGCCAGTAATAGAAGGCCACGGCGGGCGTGTCGTCCCCGCCGCTGGGCTGGCAGGCGATGGCGACCAGTATGCAGAGCAGGAAAGGGAGGTATTTTGCGTTCATCGATCGAGGGTGGAGGTCGTTTGTCCCTTCAGCGCAACAAAGATAAATAGAATGAAGCGGAGCCGTGGATTATACAGGATTGTCCGCATCTGTGGGCACCGATTTTTGTCTACGTCTGGCCCGCCGTTGGGCCAAGCTCTTCTTGTAAGTCATGCGGGCGTGTGCCGTGTGCTCGTTCAGATGGCGGACCAGTTCGGTGATAGCTTCGCGGTCGATCGGCGGAACATTATTTTTGTAAGCATATTGTAATTGGAGGATCACCTCATGGTAAACCTCGTCCGTTTTGGGTCGGATTTGCGTCATCGAAGGCCGTTTTCGTCTTACGCGCAAGTTGCTCCGCTCACGCTGTAGCCGACTCGCGTCCTCGTTAGCCTGCTTCAGCAGCCCGACAGCCTCGTCGAGGCCGAGCCGCGTAATCATGGCCGCCGGTTCAGGCTTTTTGAGGTCGTTCAGCAGTGAATCGATACGCGCCGGTTTGCGTCCGATGCCTTCCGACTGTATCCGTTTTTTGTCGTGAGTCAAAACGTACAAATGCTGCGCATCCTCGGCCACCTCCTGACGCGGCGAAAGGCGCATAATGCGTATCACGCCCAAAATGAAAGACAGCAGACGGTCACATTCCGCATCCTTTTTCAGGATCGCTTTCGTTTCGTTCTCCTCGCCAGACACCTCCTTCAGCATCTCAAACTCCTCATCGACACACGCCCGATACTCCTCGACCATCGTCTGCGGCACACCGATCTTCTCTCCATCAGCCGCGCCGATACGCTCGCACACCTTATCATGGAACCAAGTATGCAGCGAATTATCCAGCCGATACTGCCCCAGTTTCTCAATTTCAATCACACGTTTCATTCGATCATCATCACAAAAAACATCACCATAAAATACATAAAACACATCCCCGACAAGACTACCCTTCCCCGCCCAACAGCGAACAAAGAAACCGCCCCTTTTTCGTCCGTCAGGGTAGGGGCGTATCGTATACGCCCCCATAGTTTCCTTGAGAAATAGCGAGCGGACATATCAACCCGCCCGCCCCTTATCATGTAAAAATATCTACATCAAAAAACCTTCAATTTTCACCTTCCCAACATGTCAGAGAAGCCTATTCTTGCCAAGCCATCCCTTCCCCGACCGACGATGAACAAAGAAAATGCCCCCTGTGGGGGCTTGACTTTCTTTTGTCTTCTTTCCCCCAGTCAAGACAAGAAAAGAAGAAAGAATGACAAGAAAAGCGCTCTCAACTTTCATCTTCCCCACGATTCAGAGAAGCCCATCCCCACCACGTTCGCCCTTCCCCGCGTCTCATCGCAGGCTATTCTTATCAAATATTCCAATCCCCGACCGTCCGAGATACCCGTTTTAGGTCGGTTTTCCAATCCCAACGCCTCCGCGCAGATCATACCCGCCAAGATTTCCAATCCCCGAGCCCCACAAAGGTAAAAACCCGACGCAAAATACAATCTCCCACTATGAAAGATCACAATCCGCGTTGCATATTTATACATCCCGAGATGAAAGAATTTCATCCGCATTGCAAATGTAATTTCCCCGACCCAATAGAAGCATATCTGCGTTGCAAAATCTATACTCATGGCTCAAAAGAAGATCTTATGCGTTGCATATATCCTACTTTTATTCCGGTAAGATATAATCTGCGCTGCATATTCTTTTCCTACGGATAAAAAAGATACTACATGCAGTGCAGATGCGGTTCTATTGCAGTAGGAGAATAGTCAACGCATTGCATATCGATAGCTATCGGTATGATCGTATGTAATCTGCAATGCAGATAGAATCTGCCTGATTCGTGAAGATCATACTTGCGTTGCATGTCATCTTCTTTTGTTCTGTGAAGATTTAATCTGCAATGCAGATGCTCTCCTTTCATATTCGAATGATTCAATATGTGTTGCATATCTACTTCTTTTGTTGCGGGATATTGCTTTATGCAGCGCATAATCTCTTCTTTTACACGAAAAGAAATGGATATGCGTCGGGATTTATCTTCTGAATTGTCCGGGGATAGATTGTCCCGATGAGTTTGAGGATCATTTTTTGTCGGTGAATCAAAATCTGGGCGTGTTCGAGGTTGCTGCGCGGTAAATGGATCGAAATCATGGCGATTTTTCGTCCGTTAGGGTAAGGGTGTATGGCATACGTCCCAAGAATGAACATATCGGAGAAAGAATGAATCAACATCGTGGCGATTTTTCGTCCGTTAGGGTAGGGGCGTATTGCATACGCCCTACGAATGAACATATCGGAGGCCGAATGGATCGAAATCATGGCGATTTTTCGTCTGCCAGGGTAGGGGCGTATGGCATACGCCCCACGAATGAACATATCGGAGGCCGAATGGATCGAAATCGTGGCGATTTTTTGTCCGCCAGGGTAGGGGCGTATTGCATACGCCCCACGAATGAACATATCGGAGAAAGAATGAATCAACATCGTGGCGATTTTTCGTCTGTTAGTATAGAGGCGTATAGCATACGTCCCACGAATGGGCATATCGGAGACCAAACGAATCAAAAAAGGATCGGGTCTGTGGTTCATTTGTTTACGTATAACGAGGAACGGGCGAATCAATATGTCCGCCTGCTATTTTCTGATAGAACTATGGGGGCGTATGCGATACGCCCCTACCCTGACAGACGAAAAGGGGGCGTTTTCTTTGTTCGCCTTCGGTCGGAGAAGGGTTGGCTTGGCAGGGGTGGGCTTCTTTTATCTATAGATATTGTACGGAAAGACATACGGGGGCTTGGGGATGTGAGGCGTGATTGAAAATAAATCGAGGATGATGTTCGGTTTTTCGCGAATTGGGTACACTTTTGCGGCCCTTTGTATGGGGGGATCGTCGCGATCTCCCCTTTCTCCGATTCTCCCTTTCCTTCTCCTTCTGACTTACTGATTAACGGTCTCATGGACATTAAAGACATACAAAATATTTACGCAGCGCACCCGCAAATGGTTGCCCTGACGTCGCTGATCGATCGAGGCGATGTGCGCAGCATGCATTGGGCAGGGTTGCAGGGGTCAAGCGCTGCGGTGTGCTTAGCGGCACTCTTTCGCAAGCGTGGTGGGTGTCTGCTTTGCTTGATGAACGACCTCGAGGAGGCCGGATATTTCTATAATGACTTAGTGCAACTGGTGGGCGAGGCCAGCGTCAGCTTTTTCCCCTCCGCCTACCACCGACATATCAAATATGGCCACACGGACGCGGCCAATGAGGTGCTGCGAACGGAGACCTTGGCCATGCTGCAATCAGACAAGCCGGACGTGATCATCGTCTCCTATCCGGACGCTATCGCTGAGCGTGTGCTATCGAAAAATGTGCTCAAGGAGAACACGCTGGAGCTTCACGTAAGCGAAAAAGTGGACCCGATTTTCGTTTCCGATGTGCTTGATAATTACCACTTTGAGCAGACTGACTATGTCTATGAGCCGGGGCAGTACGCCGTCCGTGGGAGTATCTTAGACATCTTCTCTTTTTCCCACGAACGGCCCTATCGCGTGGACTTTTTTGGCAACGAGATCGAGTCCATCCGTACGTTTGACGTAGAGACGCAGCTGTCGCAGGAAAAACTGGACGCGATCCGGATTGTCCCGGAGATCAGTCGCTACGATGATGCCGATAGTTCGCTGCTCGACCTGCTGCCGAAGGACGCCCTCGTCGTGACGCACGATGCCGTGTGGTGCCGCGAGCGGATCGCCTCCCTCTGGGACGAGGAGCCGGTGAATAAGGACGACGAAGGTTTCGCGGATCGGGAGGCCATGCGCCGTAAGTTGATCGGCGCGGAGACTTTTTCGGTAGCCGCAGCACGTTTTATCTCGATTCGTCTCATGGCGCGCGATGGCGACACGGCGGCCGTCTTCCGATTCGACACGTCGCCGCAGCCGCTCTTCCAAAAGAACTTCGACCTCGTCAGCCAAACCTTTCGCCAATATCTGACGGATGGCTATACCCTTTATTTATTGACTGACAGCGAGAAACAGGCAGCTCGTATTCGGGATATTTTCAAAGACCGGGGCGAGGCGATACCCTTTACGGCCGTCAGTCGGACTCTGCACGAGGGCTTTACAGACCATACGCTGCGCAGTTGTTTTTTCACGGATCACCAGCTATTTGGTCGCTTCCACAAATACAATCTCAAGAGCGACCGCACACGCAGCGGAAAGATGGCCCTGACGCTCAAGGAGCTGAACCAGTTCACCCCCGGCGATTTTATCGTACACATCGACCACGGCGTGGGACAATTTGGCGGCTTGGTGCGTACCGAGGTGAACGGCAAGGTGCAAGAGGCCGTGAAACTGATTTATCGCAACAACGACATCCTCTTCGTCAGCATTCACGCGCTGCATAAACTCTCGAAGTACAAGGGCAAGGACGGCGGCGAGCCGCCCGCACTGAACAAGCTCGGCAGCGGCACCTGGGAACGGATGAAGGACCGCACGAAGAAGAAAGTCAAGGATATAGCGCGCGATCTGATCCGCCTTTACGCCACCCGCCGCGGCGAGAAAGGCTATGCCTTCAGTCCGGATAGCTTCATGCAGGACGAGTTAGAGGCCAGCTTTATCTATGAGGATACCCCCGACCAAATGCGCGCCACTGCGGAAGTGAAGGCGGATATGGAACGTGAGCGGCCGATGGATCGCCTGGTCTGTGGCGATGTCGGATTTGGCAAGACGGAGGTGGCTATGCGGGCGGCTTTCAAGGCAGTGGCCGATAATAAGCAGGTCGCAGTGCTTGTGCCCACCACCGTGCTCGCGTTTCAGCATTACCAGACGTTTCGGGAGCGTCTCAAGGACTTTCCTTGCACCATCGATTACATCAGTCGCGCCCGATCGACCGCGGAAGTGAAAGACATCCTCAAACGCTTAGCCTCGGGCGAGCTGAATATCCTCATCGGAACGCACCGCATCGTCGGCCGCGACGTCAAATTCAATGACTTGGGGCTGCTGATCATCGACGAGGAGCAGAAATTCGGTGTCTCGGTCAAAGAGAAGCTCCGCCAGCTCCGGACGAACGTAGACACGCTCACCCTGACCGCCACACCCATCCCGCGCACGCTTCAGTTTTCACTCATGGGAGCCCGCGACCTGAGCAACATCACTACGCCGCCGCCCAACCGATACCCGGTGCAGACGGAATTGGAGCGCTTCAACGCCGACATTATCCGCGAGGCCATCGAATTTGAGATGAGTCGCAACGGGCAAGTCTTTTTCATCAACAATCGCATTCAGAACATTTACGAGATCGAGAACCTGATTCGGCGTGAGGTACCCGGAGTGCGCGTGGCCGTCGGACACGGCCAGATGGAGCCGGACAAACTGGAACGGATCATCTTAGACTTCGTGAATTACGAATACGACGTGCTTGTGGCTACCACCATCGTCGAGAATGGCATCGACGTATCGAACGCGAATACGATCATCGTCAACAATGCCCATCAGTTCGGCCTTTCGGAGCTGCACCAGCTGCGCGGACGGGTCGGCCGGAGCAATCGCAAGGCATTCTGCTACTTGTTGGCGCCACCGCTCTCCACGCTAACGGCGGAAGCCCGTCGTCGGCTTCAGGCCATCGAGAGCTTTGCCGAACTGGGCAGTGGCATGCATATCGCCATGCAGGATCTCGACATCCGTGGCGCGGGTAACATGCTCGGGGCCGAGCAGAGCGGTTTCATCGCCGATCTCGGCTATGAGACGTACCAAAAGATCCTCGAAGAGGCCGTGGATGAGCTAAAAACAGACGAGTTCGCCGATCTCTACGCCGGGGACGACGAGAGCGCACCCAACACGGGCGACAATTACGTCCGCGAAACGTTTGTCGAGAGCGATCTGGAGCTAATGTTCCCCCCGACTTACATTCCCAACGATTCGGAGCGTGTCAGCATCTATCGCGAACTGGATACAATCGAGACGGACGAGGCTTTATCGCGCTTCGTTACGTCGCTTCAAGACCGTTTCGGACGTATCCCAACCGAGGGCGAGGAACTGATTCGTGTCGTGAGTCTCAGACGCATGGCACGTCGGTTAGGCATCGAGAAAGTTGTCCTCAAACGTGGTGCGATGGCCCTTTACCTACCCTCCGACAGCGACAGCCCCTACTATCAAAGCATAGCCTTTGGCCGTCTGCTCGGTTACATCGGCCGACATCCGAAAAGCTGCGTCCTACGCGAGCAAAACGCTAAGCGGAGCATCCTAATCCGTAACGTGGCGAGCGTTGCCGCCGCCGTGCGTTGCCTGACAGAGGTAGAACGCATCGAGCCCGACGCTGCGTAAAGGGGGCCTCGTACAGAGGAGATCCAAAGAAGGGGCGTGGAAACGATCAGTCTATCCGGCAAGCATGGCGGCACCCTCGGTGCCTTGATCTTCTTTTGCTTCCTTTTCTTCTATCAAGGGAAGAAAAGGGGGAGGCGGGCAAAGGCGAAGGCCACACTGATCAAGATGAACACGAGCACCTCCCCGTGCATAACTTTGCCCCCTCATTTTGGCATACAATGACGGGCAGACATCGAACGCCTGTCTCTATATCGATATTAATTACGCATTATGAATCCTATTCACTCCCTTATTTTCGATCTGGACGGGACGTTGCTCAACACCATTGCCGATCTCGCCCATAGCACGAACTACGCGCTGGAAAAATCTGGCTTTCCGACGCATGCCATCGAGGCGTACAAGTATTTCGTTGGCAATGGTATCAATAAGCTCTTCGAACGTGCTCTGCCCGAGGGCGAGCGTACGCAGGAGAACATCGCCCGCATTCGCAGCGCTTTCTTGACGTACTATGACGCCCACAACGCGGATTACACCGCTCCCTATCCTGGTATTCCCGAGCTGCTCATTCAACTGCAAGCCGACGGGATGGCGCTGGCCGTGGCCTCGAACAAGTATCAACGCGCCACGGAGAAGTTAGTCCGACAGTATTTCCCAGACATCCGTTTCGCGGCTGTCTTTGGGCAGCGCGAGGGCATACCCACAAAGCCCGATCCGACCGTAGTCAGAGACGTGTTGCAGATCACCGGTTGCACGGCGGAGGAGACGCTCTACGTGGGCGATTCCGGCGTCGACATGCAAACGGCAGCTAACGGCGGGCTCGTTTCGATCGGCGTCACGTGGGGCTTTCGTCCGCGCGCCGAGCTTGAGGAATGTGGCGCGCGACATATAGTCGACTCGCCGGACGAGATCCGACGCCTCGCGGTTGGGTAACGACGCGTGCCCGACCAAACAAAATGAGCCGCCCCTCGGTAAGTCCTTCTCAGGGACTTCGAGGGGCGGCTCGGTTTATACAGAACAGATTGGCAGGCGGATCATTCGCCGCCTTTGATCATCGTAAGCAGCATCTTGAAGCGCTCAACAGCTTGCAAGGCGTGGGGGTGATTGGCGGGCATGATGATGCAGTCGCCAGCTTTCAGGCGGTGCGGCGTTCCGTCAATACGGATCTCGGCCTCGCCATCGAGGACCTGCACAAGGGCATCGAAATTCGCGGTGTGTTCGGTCAGACCTTGGCCTTTGTCAAAGGAGAAAAGGGTGACGTTTCCAGCGCGGTTGATGGTGACTTGCTTGCTAATGACTGATCCAGGAGCATAGTCGATCGACGGCTCGAGGGCAATAACGGTTGCTTTCTCAAATGTGCTCATAAGAAGGAAAATTATTACTGTGAAACGATTAATGATGACGCTGCAAATGTAATCCTTGACCAGTCTACGAATTGTCACATGGGTGACATAGGTCTTATTGCCAAGGATGACAGTTGCCTCCTGCCGGACTATCTGATCCCGGATAAGTGCCTCTTAAATACGTATTTATTGAATCCTATAGCCGGTAAGGATGGGATTCATCGA
>ERZ772766.335-NODE-335-length-28099-cov-4.318820_pt1 | contig 28099 bp, 25 predicted proteins | sample MGYA00511379_ERZ772766 | MGnify/ENA primary metagenome ERZ772766 (study PRJEB29015, sample SAMEA2737895) | human oral metagenome | biome: human oral; feature: human-associated habitat; material: dental | place: China | collected 2116 ...
AAAAACTTAATTACAAGCTCCAGCATTTGAGAGATTATCTTTTGACGATTTTAGATGATAAAAAGGAGCTTTTAAAAAGAGATGCAAAAGACAAAAAATCTGAATTCCTTACTCTTTACCAGTGAAGTGGAGTAGCTAGTGCAGAACCACTTTCTGAAAACTGTATCGGTCGATATCCAACCTTAGATGCAATGAGCTTTGCTTATGATTTCCCAACTTCGCTGAGTATCGCAATCTGGTATAGAGAAACGAGTTGCGGTTTTTATCTGCCGAAAAATGGAAATTGACCATTTCAAATTATTAGCAAACAATACGGAAATTGAAGTCTAGATAGAGCACTTTTTGAGCAAACAATCAAGGATTTCCTTGAGTTTTCAAAGAAAAAAATTGAACGATATAATTCAAAAAATCCTGAAACGCCAATTCGTCTCTGATATGATTCAATTAATTATAAAGATCTCTATAAATTCGCAGGACTTTACAACGGTTTAAGTGGCGGAACTGTGTATTGAGAGATTTGACCTGCTAACCCAAAATATTTCCTAGAAAAAGTACCTTGAGAGCGAGAAAATGGTAAGAAAAACTGACTTTTCCTTCAGCTATTGAGAGTTTTAGAGTGGGAAGTTAAATAATAGCAGTGTGTAAGGATATTATTTAATATGCGTATTTGAAAAATAATAAAAAATCAGACTTTCTTTTTTTACTCAAGATATAGCAATGTTTAAGCAATATTTTCCAATTTTCAAAAATAATCCAGAATTAGTGTATCTAGATAATGCAGCCAGTACACAGAAACCACAGATGGTGATTGATGGTGTGAGTAAGTTTCTTGCTCATGATTATGCGAATATTCATCGTGGATTATATGATCTTTCGGAGCGTTCAGAGTCGCTCTATGATCAGAGTAAGTACCTTGTTGCCGAGCTTCTGAATACCTCAAGCAAAGAAGTGATATATACCTACAATGCGACCTATGCTATTAATTTGGTTGCGCAGAGTCTAGTAAATTCTCACTTTCTGCAAAAAGGAGATAAAATTCTGGTAAGTATCTGGGATCATCATGCCAATAGTTTACCTCGATTGGCTTTGGGAAAGCTCTTTGGTATTCAAGTAGAGTTTTTTTGACTAGAGGGAAACTATGAAATCGATCGATCAGATTTTGAAAAAAAATATGATGATAAGGTAAAACTCGTAGCATGTGGGCATGTTTCCAATGTGACAGGAAATATCTATGATCTCAAAAAAATCAAATCAAGACTTAGAAAAGAGACTTTCTTCTTGGTAGATGGTTCTCAGTCTGTACCAAATTTCTCTATTGATTTTCAGGATATCTGAGCAGATGCATTGGTATTTACTGCTCACAAAATGATGGCTCAAACCTGACTCTGAGTCCTCGTTTTAAAAAATCAGCGAATCAAAGAGCTAGAGCCACTTATTGTCTGAGGAGGAACAATTAAGGATGTAACGATCTCAGGATTTGACCTTCAAAAAAATAACCAAAAATTTGAAGCAGGAACTCCAAATATCGTTGGTGCTGTTTCATTACTTCATGCCTTGGAGTTTATAAAAACGCTCAGTCCAGATCATGCTTTATTAGGAGGAATGCAGGTGATCTGGCAGCATGAGGAGGAGCTTGTCAGTTATGCATTAAAAAATTTTGGGCAGCTCTGAGACGCAGTTCAGCTTATCGGTTCACAGACTGCTCCAAGAGTTGCTTTGTTCTCCTTTGTACTCAGAGATGAGCAAAATTTCAACAGAATTTGAGAGTTTTTTGCTGAACAAAACATTTGTATCCGTTGTGGAGGGCATTGTGCTTATCCACTGCACAAACACTATCATCTTGGAGGAACTTGCAGGATGAGTGCCTACCTCTACAATACTACAGAAGACCTAGACCGCTTTTTTACTAGGCTTTCAGAGCTTATCAAATAATAGAGATAATATCACAATTTCTAAATTTGAAAAGAGGAAAAAAGAGAGAAGAAATCAGATTTCTTTTCTTTTTTTTTCTTTCAAGTATACTTAAAATGATTTAATCGCTTATCAAAATTGATGAAAAAAACTTCTAAGGAAAATATACTTACAATCATAAAATATGTCGGACTCGGACTATTATTCCTAGCATGGATTCTTTTTCTTTTTTTCAATAGTAGAAAAAATCATCAAAAAGCTGAGCTGCCAGAACTTAATACTCTCGAATCACAAGATACTCAACTTCAAACCTGATCTCAGGAGAATATATCACCGCAACTTGATGATTTTCTAACTTGAGAAGTCGCTCCAAATGAAAATATTGAAACACTAGGAACAATCAAAGAAAAAATAGCGGTATTAGAACAACTTACCCAGCAAAGTAGAAATCCAAAAAATCTGAATTTGCTTATTGATGCCTATCTTTTGGATACGCAGTTTTATAAGGCTAGAAAGTTTTACTATAGTTTACCACAAACACTTCAAAAAACTATCCCAGCTATCAAGGAGTTTCAGATTCTCCTGAATAGTTTCTCTCAAGGCTCAGAAACTGAGTATTCTCATCTTAAGCATCTCTTGAGAGATCTTTCTCAAAAGGGTGATATTTCAGCTCAAGAGCTTGTCTATTATCAGTCGGCATTTGCTCTAGCAGAAGCAGATTATCCACTAGCAAAGCAATATCTTGAACAGCTTACTGATCCAAAATATCAAAGCTATAAGTCTGATATTGATTCAGCATTTCAGCAGTATCAAAGCCTAAAATCTGTGCCAAGTTATTACCAAGAAGGCTTGATTGGGTTTCAACTGATGAAGAATGGGTTTTATGCATTAGCTAAAAAAGTAGCAATTCCACTAGCAAATGAGTATTCAAATTATATTCTTCCATATCAAATCTTGGCAAAAACTGATTTTTCAAATGGAAAACCTGATTCAGCAGTTGGTTATTTCCAAAAATTGCTTGAACTTGATTACGAGCAAAAAAATAATTATCTCTATCATTTAGGAGTTCTCTATTATCAACTTGGAAATTACACCCAGGCAGTGCTCTCTTTCTCACAAATCACAAATCAGGATATAATGCTTGATGCTGAGAGATATTTGGTATTGAGCTATACTGCACTCGGAGAGACAGAAAAAGCAATCAAAAGCTGGCAGAGATTAGCTGGATATCCAGAAATCAAAAAATCTGACTTTTATTCTTTTTTCCAAGAAGCATTCTGGAAACCTTATCGCAAAGGACAGTCTTCTCCATACCTTAAAAATACTTCTCTTGTGAATGCGTATCTTCAGCTCTGTCCTAAAAAGCTCGTTCAATCAGATCAAGTTGTTTGTCAATATGGGCAGCTAGGAAAACAGCTTGCTACACAAAAAAATCAAATTTCTATCTGACAAATCACTCATTTATTAAAAGATTACCCAGATAGTTGATTTTATCTCTTGCTTGGCGATCTTTTGCTAGAAAATAAGCAGAAAACATCAGCTATTGAAGCGTATATGAAAGGTTTAACCCTTACTCAGGATACCCAAGAAAAGGATGTTCTAAAAAAGCGTATTCTTAGAGCAAATAAAAACTCTTAAAAAGCAATACTAATCGCTTTCTCATCATCAATAGTAGAAAAAACCTGATAGTTTTCACCCTTGTACTGGAGTGTTATTTTTCGCTTAAAGGTTGTTTTATCAATTACGAGATCAAAAGCTGATTCTACTTTGATTACTTTCATTTCTTCAATCAGATCAAGCCTTATTCAGTTTACTTTTTTCAGAAGAGCTTCTTTTGCAGTTCGCAAGAGGTAGAAATTATGCCGACTCTCAGCTCAGAATAGCTGCAATTCTTCAGAATATTTTTCTAGTAAAACCTTGCTTCTTTCTTTGATAGCCTCAATATCTATACCAATCTTTTGTTCTGAAAAAGCTAAAGCAAGCCAATCTGAGCTATAAGAAGCTGAGAAATATTCTCCTCAAAATACATGCTCTTGCGCAGATTTCAAGAGAGTTTTTTCATCAGCTCACCATCTTGCTTGGAGGAGAGAGTATTTCATCAGTCTTTGCTCATAATAAGGAAAATCCCTAAAGGTTGCTAAAAAATCAGAAGAGAAATCTGAGTTTCTAAGTTGATTTTCTTTGCTTATCTTTAGGATTACAAGTTCCATGGATACAAATTGACCAATAAATACCTACTTATACACAACTTCTCGACACTTACAATAAAAAAATACTCTAGGGAATCCCCTAGAGTATTCTTCAGATTTTTTTACTTTTCTTCCTCCTGTTTATGAGACGTATTCATTACTCTAGCTACTTCCTCTGAAACATAACGATGTTGTACACGACCACGAATATCGCCACCAAGAAGTCTCCATTCTATACGAGGATTAGATTCTGAGGTTATCCACTTATTCACTATAATCTCATGTGAGACCCCATCTGAATAAAGCTCTAAATAGCTTAAACGAGAATTATGGTAAGGAAAATCATTTGCTAATTTTCCAATGGGATCATAGACCAAGAATGCTAATACCGATTCATACTTTGAGTTGTAATTCTTTTTCCATGTGCCCTTATCAATACTCCGTGCCACATCACCAGGATTTATATCGCCAAAAAGTAGACGAAGAATTACTTTTGGCCAGATAAAAATAGGAATCAGAGCTATCAACCCACATAAAGGGATACTAGCTCCACCAGCACAGATAATCCCAATCCAAGGATGAAGTATAAAGGCATCTGTAACCATTTCGACTACTACTCTCCAATAAATAATAGTAGCTATTGAAAGAGTTAGCAATCCAATCAATCCATACCCTCGATATTCCCATGCTCTTTTTCTTAAAAAGAGTATCTTAAGCCAATCTCTAATTGAGGGATCAGGCTCTTTGTCCTTACTTTTTAAGTAGTCAAGTGTAGCAAGCCGACGAGTAGAAAGGAAGAGTGATTTTGCCATTTTAGAGGCTAAATTCTGCGTATTCATAACGATTCATATTTTTGTTTATAGAAAAGATCATATGTTTTTATGAGAGAATGTCAAGATTTCTTTTCTTTGCCATAGTAGTGAGAATAAAAGACCAGAGATAATTCAAAATAAAAAAACATTTTGCTCCTATTTTCTCTCAGAGAAGCTATAAAGATAGCAAAAAAAATCAGATTTCTTCTTGCTTTCTCTCGTTAATTGACTAGACTTAAAAACAGTTTTTTTATTATCATACTATTAGCAGCATGACAACACGAGCAGAGTTAGCTGATATCCTTTTCCCAGATACGACTGAGACTGTAGAATCGCTTCTCCAAAAATATCCAGAAAGAGCAGGTAATCCAACAGTTACTCGTTTTGCACCAAGCCCAACTGGGTTCTTGCATCTTTGAGGCTTATTTTCAGCATTTATCTCACGAAAATATGCAAATCAAGAGTCAGGTCTTACCTTCCTTAGAATTGAAGATACTGATCAAAAGAGAGAAGTAGAAGGTGCAACAGAGCTCCTCATTTTAGCACTCAAAAAGTTTGGAATTACTTTTGCTGAGTGACCAATTGGTGAAAATGGACAAGAAATCTGAAACTACTGACCTTATACGCAGTCTCAGAGAGCTGATATTTATCGTGTTTTCGCAAAAAAACTTGTAGCTGAAGGGCTTGCTTATCCATGTCGAATGACTGAAGAAGAGCTCAATGCTACTAGGGAAATGCAAATGGCTGCAAAGATTATACCAGGAATCTACTGAAAATACTCACAGCGAAGAGACAAGACTCCAGACCAACTTTTGGAAAAATTCAATCAGGAAAACCAGACTTTCCCTGTTTTGAGGTTTCGCTCTCCTGGAGATACGAGTAAGAAGATCGTTTTTGAGGACCTTATTAGAGGTAAGATCGCAATGATCGATAATTACAATGATATCGTAATCATCAAGGGAGATGGACTTCCGACCTATCATTTTGCGCATCTCGTAGATGATACCTTGATGAGGACAACGACAGTTTCCAGAGGAGAGGAATGGCTAACTTCAGTTCCACTTCATCTTCAGCTTTTTGCTGCTTTTGGATTTAACGCTCCTGAATATGCGCATTTCTCAGCTATTTGCAAGCTTGAGGACTGAAAAAAAAGAAAGCTTAGTAAGAGAAAAGATCCAGAAGCTAATGTAGAATACTTTTTCCAAGAAGGGTATGCTCCAGAAGCGGTACTTCAGTATCTTTTGACACTAGCTGATTCAAGTTATGAAGATTGGCAAAAAGAAAATCCTGATTCATCATTTCTAGATTTTCAGTTTTCACTTGAAAAGATGAATGTTGCTGGTCCACTTTTTGATTTTGTAAAAATTCAGAATATCAATAATAACTATCTTTCTTTGCTTTCAACAGCAGAGCTCTATGCTCAAGGGCTAGGGCGGGCTGAAAAATATAGTCCAGCACTTGCAGATTTGATGAAAAAATATCCTGACTATACTCAGAAAGCTCTCAATATTGAGAGACATACCGAAAAAGATCCCAAAAGATTTACGCTCTATACTGATATTTCAAAGAATATTCTCTTTTTCTATGATGAGGAGCGAGAAAATCTAAAAATGCAAAAGCCTGAATTCCCTGAGAATATCCCACTTGAAACACGAAAAGCATTTGCTCAAGAGTATGCTGAAAACTTTGACCTAAGCTGAGACGTGCTAACCTGGTTTGACCAACTCAAAGAAATCTGAAAAAAATATGGATTTGCGGCAAATAATGCTGAATTCAAACAGTGAGGATTTATCTGAAAAGTTTGAGACCTTGCAATGTTCCTCAGAATTCAGCTCTGCTGAGCAAAACAAACGCCAGACCTTTTCTCTGTGATGAAGGTGATGGGGAGAGAAAGAGTAGTTTCAAGGCTCACTGATATCTAATAAGCTAAAAAAGAGAAAAATCTGAATTTTATCTCTTATGCATTATGGAAATGAATGAAAAATTTATCGCTCCAAGCACAATTATTTCATTTGACAGATTTAAAGTTGGAGAAGGAATCGAAAAAGAAGAAGTAGATTTTGCTGCAGAAGTGGCTGCACAATTGGGACAATAATAATTTAAATTACTCTAAGGGGATAAAGTCCCCTTTTTTTAAAAAAGTTTACGAAAGGGTTGAATTTTGTGTTAAAATATAAAAGAATACTTTTAAAATTAAGTGGTGAAGCACTTGCAGGAAATAAGGAATTTGGATTTTCAAATGAAGTCTTGGAAAGCTTTGCAAAACAAATTAAAGAAGTCCATGAAAAAGGTGTAGAAATAGCTATTGTAATTGGTGGTGGAAATATTTTTCGTGGAATAAGCGGTATGGAGAAAGGTTTTGACAGAGTTACCGGCGACACAATGGGAATGCTTGCAACTGTCATGAATGGACTTGCACTCCAAAATGCAATTGAAAATCTGGGAGTGCCAACTCGTGTTATGACTGCACTTCAAATGCCACAAGTAGCTGAACCTTTTATCAGAAGAAAAGCTATAAGACATTTGGAAAAAGGAAGAGTTGTAATTTTTGCGGGAGGAACAAGTAACCCTTATTTTACGACAGATTCATCGGGAGCGCTAAGAGCTGTGGAAATACAGGCTGATGTACTTGCCAAAGGTACAAAAGTTGACGGTATTTATGACAAAGACCCTATGAAATTTGATGACGCAATAAAATATGATACAGTTTCATTTGACGAAGCAATTTCAAAAAATTTAGGCGTGATGGACACGGCCGCACTTTCTCTTTGCAGGGAAAATCAGATGCCAATCGTAGTTTTTAACGCACTTCAGGAAGGTAATATTTTAAAAATGGCGCAAGGGGAAACTATCGGAACAACAGTAAAAAAATAAATAAAAAGGTGGTAAAAAAATGCTAAATACAATTTTAAAAGAAGTTGAAGAAAAAATGTCAAAATCAGTTGAAAATACAAAAGAAAGATTTTCTCACACAAGAGCAGGCAGAGCAAATGTATCTATGCTTGATGGTGTTACAGTTGAAGCCTATGGTGCACCAACTCCTCTTAATCAAGTTGGGACAATTTCAGCTCCAGAAGCAAGACTTTTAGTAATCGACCCATGGGACAAATCACTAATAAAAACCATTGAAAAAACAATTTTACAGGCAAATTTAGGATTTAATCCTTCAAACGACGGAAATATCATAAGATTAGTGGTGCCTGAATTAACTGAAGAAAGAAGAAAAGAATATGTAAAAATGGTAAAAAAAGAAGCTGAAGAAGGAAAAGTTGCCATAAGAAACATAAGAAAAGATGTCAACAATAAATTAAGAAAACTTGAGAAAGATAGTGAAATTACAGAAGATGAACTAAAATCAAGTGAAGAAAAAGTTCAAAAAACAACAGATAAATTTATTGCTGCAATTGATACAGCTCTTGCTGCAAAAGAAAAAGAATTATTAACTGTGTAAAAATTCTTTACAAAAGTTAAAAAATTAGTTATAATAATAAATATAAAAAAGATAGAGGTGCAATTATTATAAGTAGATTTACGGAGAATGGTCAATTTGATGAAATAAATTGAAAGGAATAATTGCCGAAGTACAAAGTTTGACCAACTTTGATACTGGGTCTGTGGAGAATATCCGTAGAACTGTCATTATCAATAAGATAATGGGGAGCTGTCAGATATAATTCATTATTTAAAATTAAAAGTTAAAGATAAATGTATGTTTTATATGCTGATATGCTATTATCAGCATTTTTTATGTTAAAACTTTAAAATAATAAAAAAAGAGATAATACAAATAAAAATGAAAGGTAAAAAAATATGATTTTGGCATCAAATAAAACTATAATGGAATTTCTGGAAAATAGTGAAAAAGTTTTTATTATACCACCATTTCAAAGAAATTATGAGTGGGAAGAAACACATTGTAAAGAGTTATTCGAAGATATAAAATTAATTGCAAATGATAAAAATAAAAGTCATTATTTAGGTAATATAGTTTTTTATATTAACGAAGAAAACGACTCTAGCGAAGAATATGTTTTAATAGACGGTCAACAAAGAGTAACTACAATTCTTATATTTTTATGTGCTTTAAGAGATTGTGATAAAAACAAATCTTTACCAAAAAAAATTTATCAAAATTATTTAGAACATGGAATAGAAGGTAGCAAATTTAAAACTAAATTGAAACAGACTTTATATGACCAAGATGCTTTTTCAGCTTTGGTATTGGGAGAACAAATCAATGAAAATAATAAAATTTTTAAAAATTATGAATATTTTAAAGAATTAATTGAAGAAGTTCAATCAGAAATACCTTTAAAAAATTTATATAATGCTTTAAAAAGAATAGAGATAGCTTCTATAAAATTAATAACAAAGCAATCAGGAGTTAAAGAAGATTTAGAAACGATTCAAAGGATATTCGAAAAAATTAATTCAACAGGAAAACCTTTAACAACAGGAGATTTAATTAGAAACTTTTTATTATTGACTAAAAATTTAACAGAACAAGAAGAATTATATAAAAATTATTGGTTAAGAATAGAAAAAAAATTACTTTCAGAAAATATTTCTATTTTTGCAAAAGATTATTTGAGAATAAAAATATTTAGTGACATCAAAGATAGTAATGTTTATAAAGAATTCAAAAAAAATTTTTCAAAAGTTAACTATGACAAAAAAGAAATTTTAAAAGATATGACTAAATATTCAGAATACTATAGTTGGTTATTAGATCCAAATAAACTTTCAAATACTCAAAATAAAAAAAAAGAAAGTATAAAAAAACTTATAGAAGAAATAGAATCTATTGGAGCAACAGATTTTATGTCTCTACTTATGTTACTACTGGAAAAAATGTATAATGAGCATACTGACGAATTAGAAAAAATATTAAAACTATTAAGAGATTTTTTACTACGATATAGAATCGTTAAACCTTCTAGAGGAGGAGGAGGATTAGCTGCTGTAGTTAATCAGTTGATTGAAGGTTTTTCTGAAGAAAATATAGAAAATAAAATAGATCTTAAGTATGAAACTATATTAAAAAAATTATCTAATAGCAAAAATCCAAGCGGAAAATTTCCTACAAACGATGAATTTAAACAAGAACTTCAAAAAAATGTAGATGAAAAATATGCTAAATTAGTTTTATCTATAATAGAAGAAAATGAGTATAAGAATATACCTACTCCTCTTTCAAAAATCACTGTTGAACATATAATGCCTAAAAAATTAAATTCTGAATGGAAAAAAGATTTAGGTGGAGATTCTGAAGCAATAGATACCCAAGAAAAATATTTAAATAGTATTGGAAATCAAGTTCTACTTTCTAGAAAATACAATTCTTCAATTTCAAATGGAAAATTTTTTAAAAAGAAAGAGATTTATAATGAAGTTCAATTTAACATTACAAGAGAAATTGCTAAATTTAAAAAATGGAGCAAGGAAGAATTAATAAAAAGAAATGAAAATATTTCAGAAAGAGCCTGTAAAAGTATAATATCACCTGAAAAAAGAACTGAAGACTATTCTTTAGATGATGATGAAGTTATAACTTTCAAAAATGAAATTGAAGATATAAAAGGCAGAAAAATTCAAATGATATTATATAACAATAAAGAAGTATCTATTGATAACTGGAAAGACTTATGTTATAAAATTTCAGAAATATTATATAAAAATATACAAAATAAATTTGAAACTGTGTTTACTCCTAGAAGAAATCTACTAATTGCAACTGAGAATGAAAAAGATGGATTAAAAAAAGCTAAACAAATAAAAAATTCTAAATTTTATTGTGAAACAAAGATACTTACAATTGATCAAAGTTTTAAATATGCTAAAAGAATTGTAGAACATTTTAACCAAGAAAATGAATTTAAAATAATTCTAGAAAATGAAGATGAAAAATAAATATACGAAAGGAAAAATAAAAAATATGAAATTATTTGGAACTTCAAAAATTAACGAAAAAGGAAACTTGTCCATCGGCGGAGTTGATGCGCTAGAACTTGCAAAAGAGTTTAATACACCTCTTTATGTGATGGATCAGGAACTTATTGAAACTACTATTGACAAAATGAAACATGCTTTTCATTCGACAAGATTTAAAACGAGAATAGCTTACGCTGGAAAGGCATTTCTTACAACTGGAATGATTAAATTAATTGAATCAAAAGGACTTGATTTAGATGTCGTTTCAGGTGGAGAATTATATACTGCCTACAAAGCTGGATTTCCAATGAAACGAGTGCATTTGCATGGAAACAACAAACTTATAAATGAGATTGAAATGGCTGTTGAATATGGAATTGACACAATTGTTGTAGATAATGAAGATGAAATTTCTAAAATTGAAAACGTTTGCCTAAAAAAAGGAAAAAAACAGGCGGTTTTACTGAGAATTGATCCTGGAATCGAAGCTCATACGCACCATTACATCAAAACTTCTGGACTTACTTCAAAATTTGGAATTTCATTATTTCAAGAAAACTTAATTGACATTGTAAAAAGATTAAACGATAGTCCCTATATTGATTTTAAAGGATTTCACACTCACATTGGTTCACAAATTTTTCAATCAAAATTTTTTATTTTTGCATTGGAAGAAATTTTCAAATATTTGGATAAATTAAAAAAAGAGTTAGGAATAATCGTTCATACTGTAAATATGGGTGGTGGATTTGGAGTTTACTACAAAGAGGGAGATGACCCTAAACCTATCGAAGACGTGCTATCTGAAATAATTACCTACACAGAAGCAATGGAAATTAAATACCAAATTGGATTTAAAGAACTTTGTATTGAACCAGGAAGAAGTATTGTCGGAAATGCAGGAACTACTCTTTACGAAGTTGGTGGAATAAAAGAAACTGTCGGCGGAAAAACTTATGTGTTCATCGACGGAGGAATGTCAGATAATATAAGAACTGCGCTTTACCAAGCTGAATACGAAGCCTGTGTTGTAAATAATCCAAATGACACCGACACAAGAGAAATCACACTTGCTGGAAAACTATGCGAATCGGGAGATATTATCATAAACAAGGGAAAATTGCCAAAATCAACTAAAATTGGAGATATAGTGGCAGTTGGGACAACTGGAGCATACTGCTACACAATGTCAAGCCACTATAATAGAATGGTAACACCAGCAGTTGTATTTGTAAAAGATGGAAAAGCTAAGGTGGCAGTTAGAAGAGAAAACTATGAAGATTTAATAAAAAATGATGAAATTTTTGAATTATAATAAAAATTAAAAAATAAAAAAGGAAGGTGTATTTATTGTGATTATTGTGCATAAATATGGTGGTACTTCAGTTGCCACAACAGAAAAAATTATGAACATTGCTAAATATTTAGGACGGGTAAAAGACGCTGGAAATGATGTTGTTGTCGTAGTTTCTGCGATGGGAAAAACAACTGACGCATTAATTAAACTAGCTCACGAAATAACAGAAAATCCAGATTCAAGAGAAATGGACAGACTTATGTCAACAGGGGAACAGCAGACAATTTCTCTTTTAAGTATTGCTCTAAAAACTTTGGGATATGATGCAATTTCATTAACAGGAGCACAAGCGGGAATTAAAACAATCGGACATTATATGAAAAACAGAATTGTCGATATTGATGCCGAGTCTATAAAAAAACATTTAGATAGTGGAAAGATCGTTGTAGTAGCTGGATTTCAAGGAGTGAATGAAGTTGGAGATGTAACAACTCTAGGACGTGGAGGTTCTGACACATCAGCAGTGGCACTAGCATCAGCGTTAAAAGGAAAATGCGAGATTTATACAGATGTTGACGGAATTTATTCAATTGACCCAAGAGTTTATAGTGATGCAAAAAAATTGCCATTTATTTCTTATGATGAAATGATGGAACTAGCTTATTTGGGAGCTGGAGTGATGGAACCCCGTGCCGTTGAACTAGGTGGAAAATATGGCGTTGAAATTTACGTAGGAAAATCATTGGGTGAAAAAAATGGAACGATAATAACTTCAATCGAAAAAATAAAGGAGAATAAAAAAATGGAACAAAAAGTAATCACAGGAGTGTCAATAAACGAAAATACAATAATGGTGAATGTGGAGGAAATTCCGACAAATGCACAAAATGTCTACGAAATTTTTGAAAAAGCAGAAAAAAGCGGAATAAATGTAGATATGATAAGTCAAAACGATGTTTCAAGCCATCACGGAAGCTTTGCCTTTACTTGTCCAAAAACTGATATGGCGGCGCTTGAAAAAATTGGAGAAAAAATTGAAGCAAAATATGAAAATACTTCTTTTATAATAAACCCTTATGTTACGAAAGTTTCAATCGTAGGAATAGGATTAATAAGTAATGTAGGTGTAGCTTCAAAAATGTTCAAAATTTTAGCAGAAAACGACATAAGTTTTCACCAAATTTCAACTTCGGAAATAAGTATTTCTCTAATTGTCGATGAAGTGATGGGAAAAAGAGTGGCTGAATTATTTGCTAAAGAATTTGATTTATAGGAGGCTTTGAATTGAAAAAAATATTATTATTTTTACTGTTGTTTATTAACATTCTATCCTTTAGTGAATTTAATGATAAAGCTCAATTAAAATCAGCAATAAATAAAACAATAAATCAGTTTAATGAAACTGAAAAAAATAAATTATTTAATGAAATGATGAAAAAAAAATCAGTTTTGACTGATGAGATGATATAATTTAACGGTATGGAAGCAGCAGATAAAAAGAAACAAAAATCATTTAGAATCTTGATGGAAATGATTACAGAACAACACTTAAAAAATATTATCTATAATTCAAAAATTGAATTGTATGATATTACAAATATATCAAAAAACAAGGCAAATGGAACTCTTGAATTAAAATTTGTAGATGCACTTGATACTTTAAGTAAATTAAAAGAATATATGATAAAAAAATATGGAAAAAATGGTCAAGTAGATTTGGACATACTTTTAAATGAAAAAATAAAATCTGAAATATCTCAATATTTAGATATCTATTCAAAAGAATTAATGAAAAATGATAAAAATATCACAGAAATTATGGACATTGAATTAAAATTTGAATTAAAAGAAAATGAATGGATTCCAAAAGAAAGTATTTCAAATTACATACTAAAAAATTTTCTAGAAAACTATAAAAATAATTAAAATAATTTATTAAAATTAAGAAGTTAATGGAGGTTAAATTATGTTAAAATTTGAAAAATATCAAGGAGCTGGAAATGATTTTGTCATTGTAAACGAAAGAGACTTGATAGAAAAAGGAATTCCCGACTACAATGAATTTGCAGCTCAAATTTGTGATAGACATTATGGTATTGGTGCAGATGGACTTATAATTTTAAAATATGTGGCAAATATGCCATTTATGTTCTTCTTTAACTCAGATGGAAGCCAAGCGCCCATGTGTGGAAATGGAATTAGATGTTTTTCTCAATATCTAATTAACAATCATTTAGTTGAAGGAAATGAATTTACAGTAAAAACTGTTCCTGGGGATTTAAACATCAGAACAAGTTATGATGATGAAAATGATATTTTTACAGCTCGTGTGAATATGGGGAAACCTGTTTTTGATGCAAATAAATTAATTAATACAGAAAAAGAGAGATTTTTAAAAGAAAAAATTACAGTTGACGGAAAAGAATTTGAAATTTCTTACATTTTTACTGGAACTGATCACAGTGTAATTTTTATTGATGAATTTGATGATGAAATTATTAACACTTTTGGGAAAAAAATTGAAAATTATACTGAATTATTTCCAAAAAAAGTTAATGTAAATTTTGTAAAAGTGTATGACAAGACTCATATTGAAGTTATCACCTGGGAGAGAGGAGCTGGAAGAACTCTTGCCTGTGGGACAGGTGTCACTGCTGCTGCTGTTCTATCAAGAATTTTTGGCTATACAGAATACAAGGTCAATGTAAAAGTGCCTGGTGGACAGCTTGTCATAGAATATGACAAAGAAGGTGATGACGCTTTCATGACTGGGCCTAGTGAAAAAGTTGCTGAAGGATTTTATAAGTATAAAAGATAAAAAAATTGAAAGGATAAAAAAATGAAATTTGAAGGATCTTATGTAGCTCTAATTACGCCATTTAAAAATAATGGAACCGAATTAGACGAAGATAAATTGCGTGAATTAGTAAATTATCACATTGAAAATGGGACAGCTGGAATTGTGCCTTGTGGGACGACTGGAGAAGCACCTACACTTACATTTGCTGAGCATGAAAAAGTTATTAGAATTGTTGTGGAAGAAGTGAAAGGAAGAATACAAGTTATTGCTGGAGCTGGTTCAAATAACACAAATAGAGCAATAGAACTTACAAAATATGCAAAAGAATTGGGAGCGGATGCTGCACTTAGCACTTGTCCTTATTATAATAAACCAAGTCAACGTGGACTTTATGAACATTACAAAAAAATTGCAAATGATTCAAAATTTCCTGTAATGCTATACAATGTTCCTGGAAGAACTGGGACAAATATTGAGCCTGAAACAATCGCAAGGTTAGCCGAAATTCCAGAAATTGTGGCTGTAAAAGAAGCAACTGGAAGTCTTGAACAAATGATTAAAATTCAAAACTTGTGTGGCGATAAAATTGAAATTTTATCAGGCGAAGATCATCTAATTTTACCAATGTTATCAATTGGAGCAAAAGGAGTAGTATCTGTTGTTGCAAATATTATGCCGCAAGAAATGAATGATTTAATCAGTTCATTTTTAAACAAAAATTTTGCAAAGGCTTTTGATCTACACACAAAACTTTACGACGTAAGTAAAAATATGTTTTTGGAAGGAAATCCTGTCACAGTGAAAGCTGCTATGAAAATTTTAAAAATGATAGACAACGACGATGTAAGATTGCCACTTGTTTCGGCAGAACAAAAAACTTATGAACAATTGACAAAAGTTTTTAAAGAAAAAGGAATTTTATAAAATTATAATTTAACTTTATCCTTATACGATAATTTTAATTATATTTTAATTGAAAAAAATTGAAAAAAAGGGTAAAATAGCAATTGAAAAAAATAAAAGTCTTTTAGGAGGAAAAATGACGATTAATAAAAATGAATTAAAAAAAAGTATTACCAGAGAATTAAGAGCAAATTTTGGTAAAACTATCGAAGAAGCTCATGAATATGAATTATATTATGCAGTTTCTCGTGCGGCTTTGGAATATGTTGTAGAAAAATGGTACAACACTAAAAAAACTTATGCCAAAAAACAGGCAAAACAAACTTATTATCTTTCTGCTGAATTTTTAATGGGAAGATTTATGGGAAACAACTTAATTAACTTAAGAATTAATGATGTTATTAGAGAAACTTTAGACGAATTTGGAGTGGATATTAACAAACTTGAAGATTCTGAAATGGACGCTGGACTTGGAAATGGTGGACTTGGTAGACTTGCTGCCTGTTTTTTAGATTCACTTGCAACTTTAAAATTACCTGGACACGGATATGGACTTCGTTACAAATACGGAATGTTTGAGCAAAAAATCGAAAATGGATTCCAGGTGGAATACCCTGATGATTGGACAAAATACGGTGATCCTTGGTCAATTAAAAGAGTTGACAGAATGTTTGAAGTAAAATTTGGAGGACAAATTGAAGTCCATAAAGATGAATATGGAAAAGAATATTATAAAATGATAAATACTGAAACTGTTCTTGCAGTTCCTTACGATGTGCCTGTAATCGGATATGGAAATGATACTGTAAACACGCTAAGATTGTGGGAAGCAAGATCGCCTGAAGGATTTGATCTAAAACTATTCAATGACCAAACTTATTTACAAGCTTCGGCAAAAGCGGTAGAAGCTGAAGATATTTCAAGAGTATTATATCCAAATGATACTAAAAAAGATGGAAAACAATTAAGATTAAAACAGCAATATTTCTTTACTTCAGCATCATTACAGGATATTGTAAGAAGATACAAATCAATCTATGGAAACGATTTCTCAAGATTTGCTGACAAAATTGCAATTCAATTGAATGATACACATCCAGTTGTTGCAATTCCTGAACTTATGAGAATTTTCTTAGATATAGAAAAATTAGGTTGGGACGAATCTTGGAACATTTGTAAAAAAGTATTTGCTTATACAAACCATACAATTTTATCAGAAGCATTAGAAAAATGGGATATTCCTTTATTCCAACCACTTTTACCAAGAATTTATCAAATTATAGAAGAAATTAATAGAAGATTCATTACTGAATTACAACAAAAATATCCAGGAGACTGGCATAGAATTAACAAAATGTCAATTATCGGAAATGGACAAATTAGAATGGCGTGGCTTGCAATCGTAGGTTCACACAAAGTAAATGGAGTTGCTGAACTTCATACAGAAATTCTAAAAAATTCTGAATTAAAAGAATGGAACGAATTGTATCCTGAAAAATTCTTAAATAAAACAAACGGAATCACTCAAAGAAGATGGCTTCTAAAAGCAAATCCTGAACTAGCTTCTTTAATTACCGAGTTAATCGGAGATAAATGGATTACTGACTTATATGAACTTAAAAAATTAGAAAAATATTTAGATGACGACAATATCTTAAATAGAGTTTCTGAAATTAAATTTAACAACAAACAAAGATTAGCAAATTATATAAAAGAAACAACTGGTATTGTAGTCGACCCGCATTCTATCTTTGACATTCAAGTAAAAAGATTACATGAATATAAAAGACAATTACTAAATGTTTTACACATTATGGACTTATATAATAAATTAAAAGATAATCCATATTTAGATGTAGAACCAAGAACTTTCATCTTTGGTGCAAAAGCAGCCGCTGGATATAGAAGAGCCAAAGGAATTATCAAATTGATTAATTCTATCGCAGAAGTTATTAACAACGACTCATCTATCAACGGAAAAATTAAAGTTGTGTTCTTAGAAAATTATAGAGTTTCACTTGCTGAAAAAATATTCCCAGCAGCCGATGTATCAGAACAAATTTCAACTGCAAGTAAAGAAGCTTCAGGAACTGGAAATATGAAATTTATGTTAAATGGTGCATTGACACTAGGAACAATGGATGGAGCAAATGTGGAAATCATTGAAGAAGTTGGAGATGACAATGCATTTATTTTCGGACTTTCAGCTCAAGAAGTAGAAGCTTACGAAGCTAATAATGAATACAATCCCTATGAAGAATATGTGAATGTAGAAGGTCTTAAAAAAGTTATTGACCAATTGTCAGATGGAACTTATGACGACAATCACACAGGTATCTTTAAAGAATTGCAGAATTCATTGTTATACGGTGTAGACGGTTCAAGACCTGATGTTTACTTCCTATTAAAAGATTTTGCATCTTACAGGGAAGCTCAGGATAAACTTCAAAATGCATTTAAAGATAAGAGAGAATGGACTAGAAAAGCTCTTAAAAATATTGCAAATGCTGGTAAATTCAGTTCTGACAGAACAATTGCAGAATATGCAAAAGAAATTTGGAATATTGAACCAATTGAAGTAAATGATTACATTGACTAATTAGGATTCAATAATAACAAAGAATCTCAAATTTATTTTGGGGTTCTTTTTTTATTCTTTTAAAAAAAAACTACACCTAAAAAGGTGTAGCTAGAAAATCAAATAATTTATTATTTTCTTTCTCCCATTTCTTTATCCAACAAATATAATTCAACATTTTTGTTGTCAACATTTAACAAAGTGATTTTATCAATTATTTTTTTAACTGTTTCTTCTTCTTCTTCCTGTTCTTCGATAAAGAAATCTAAAAAGTTTTCTACTCCAAAATCACCCAAATTTCTTGCAACTTTGTAAATATTTTCAATAGATGCTGTAACTTTTTGCTCGTGTGCCAATGCCACTTCAAATACTTCTTTTACTGAAGAAAAATCAGCTTTAGGCTTATTTAACTCAAAATATTCAATTTTTCCTTCTCTTTTTAAAAGATAATCATAGAATTTTTTAGAATGTCCCAATTCTTCTTGTACTTGAGCATCCATCCATTTTGCAAATCCTTCTAATTCTCTTCCTTCAAAATAAGCTGACATAGCTTTGTATTGGTATGCCGCTTCAATTTCCATGTTTACTTGTGCGTTTAATAATGCTTTTAATTCATCATTTAATTTCATTTTTTTATCTCTCCTCTTTTATTTTAATTTTTGTTTAAACATTTAGAACAAGTTCCTTTTAGATAAAAATGCATCTCATTTACCTCCACATCACCTAATGACGACAAATCAAACTTTGACAAATCTACATCAAAATCCAATATCTCTCCGCATTTTTTACATTTAAAATGACCGTGACTTTTTGTTACTACATCATATCTAACTTCATTTTCTTCGATTATAATTTCTTGAACAATATGATTTTGCACAAATATATTCAGCGTATTATAAACAGTAGTCTTTGATAAGGTCGGCATCTCAGGTGACAAATTTTTGAAAATATCATCAACTGTTGGATGCGTATGATGATCTAGCAAATATTGAAATATTCTCATTCTTTGGACAGAAGGTTTTATACCATTTCCTTTTAAATATTCACTTACATTTTCTACGTGCATATTTTCCTCCTTGATTTTATTTATATTATTTTATTTAATTAATTTATGAAGGTATTTCAATAACTATTTGTATCTATTACAATTTTATACTTTTTTTGAAGATTTGTCAATCTTTATATTTAATTTTATTCTCAAATTTTTAATTTTTTTATAAAAAATGTAAATACCGTCTTAACATTTGGCTCACTTTCAACATTTATCAAAATCTCGTGACGCTGTGCTATCTCCTTTGCTATTGCAAGTCCGAGTCCCATTCCATTTTTATTTTCAGTACTGTTTGACTTATGATAGCGATTAAAAATTTCTCCAATGTTTTTAGAATCAATTCCAGCTCCTGTATCAATAATTTTTAATTCATATTTATCTTTTTTTTTGAGCGTTTTCAAAAAAATATCAATTTTCTGATTTTCTTTAGAAAATTTTATTGCATTGTCAACAACAATTATTATCATCTGTCTAATTCTTTGATAATCTCCACGAAATAAATAATTCTCTTTCAAATTTTCAAACTCAAAATTAATTTCTATATTTTTTTTAGAAGAAATTTGTTTCATACTTCTTACCACATCGTTTATTATATCTTTCAAGCTTATTATCTCTTCTTTTATCGAAAAATCCAAATTTTGTAATTTTGTTAAATCAATTAAATCATTTATCAAGTGTTGCATATGAATACTGTCCGCTAAAATTTGATGATTATATTCATCAAGTTGTTTAGAATCATTTATAATTCCATCACAAATGGCTTCTATTGACCCTCTTATAACTGTTATTGGCGTTCTTAGCTCATGTGACACATTTGCTATAAAATTTTGCCTCATTTTTTCAAATCTCTCTCGCTCTTTTAAAGATTTATCCAATTTCAGTGCAAGAATATCAATGCTTCTAGCTAACTCCCCTATTTCATCACTCTGTTTCACATTCGTTTTAATTTCATAATTTCCTTTTGCAAGTTCCAAAGTAGTATTTTTTATTTTATTAAGTGGATTTGTAAAACTTGCAGACAGCCAAATTGCCGCAATACTCGCTAAAAATAAAGCGATGATTATACTTAGAACAAGAGTATAAGTTCCACTTTTCAAAGAAAGAGACAAGTATTTTATAGGAGAATGCAGTAGAACCACTCCTTCAATCTTTGTGCCATTCTTTATGGGAACTGCAACAGTTATCGAATTCTCACTCAAATAATCATTAAAATTTTCAGTAGTTGTAACTTTTCCATCTAATGCTTTTTTTATAGTATCTTCAGCATTTGGCGGAAGTTTAAAATAAGAAATTAATTGATTTTTTTCTCCCTGTACTATATTTCTTGTCTTTGCATCCAAAATCCACACTTCTGCCATCGCAATATTTTCAATCATTTTCATACTTCTAAAAATTCTAAAGCTATTTTCCTGCTCTTCGTCAACTTCATGCAAATTTTTATTATTTTCTTCTTCGCCTATTTTAGGAATCTCTTCTACTTTTGGAGAATTATCATTTTGAAAATTTTGATTATTTAAATTTCCGATTGCATTTGGAAAATCAGGAGGCTTTGGAAACTTCCTTTTTTCTTTTTCCATTTTTTTTCCACCGTCTTTCAAAAACTCCTTAGGTCTTGGGGAAAACCACATATCCGACAAAGTCTCTGATATTTTTATGGCTCGTTCTTCCAAATTCTTTTTATGCAACAAAATAGTATTTTGCCGAAAGACATAATAAAAGAAAATCCCCACTACAATTGAAAACACAAGAAGCGATAAACCAAAATAAGAAAGCAGTTTAAAAAATATTTTATTTTTAAACTTTATTTTCCCAAAAACTCTCATTTTCCTCCTCTTTTTATAAGATATGCTTATTATACAATATTATCACTCATTCTCAAAATTTTTTTATAAAAATTAAATTTATTTTTCTAAAAAAAGACTTATCACAAAGAATAAGCCTTTTTTATTATTAAATTATAAAAACTAGATTTTTTAATACCAACCTCTTACTTTCATTGCTTTAGAAATTGTATCAATACTCTTCATATAAGCTGCATTTCTTAGATCTACTTTATATTCATGAGCTATTTTCCACACATCTTCAAATGCTTTTGACAATAGCGCATCTTCTTTTTGCTGAACTTCATCAAATGACCAGTAATAGCTTTGCAAGTTTTGTACCCATTCAAAGTATGAAACTACAACTCCACCTGAATTTGCAAGTATATCAGGAATTACAGTAATTCCTTTTTTAAATAAAATTTCATCAGCTTCTGGAGTAGTAGGCCCGTTTGCTCCTTCTGTAATCACTTTAGCTTTAATTCTGTCTGCATTTTCAGAAGTAATTTGATTTTCTAGTGCACAAGGTGCAAGTACATCAACTTCCAATTCTAATAATTCAGCATTTGTGATGTCTTTTCCATAACCTTTATTTTCAATGATACGACCATTTTCTTCAAAATCTTTGATAACTTTTTCCATATCGATTCCATTTTCATTGTAAATTGCCACATCGGTATTTGAGAAAGCTACGATTTTTGCTCCGTCTTTGTGGGCGTAATAAGCTGTATAAAATCCTACATTCCCAAATCCTTGAACCGCATAAGTTGCTCCTTTTATATCAATTCCTAATTTTTCAAGTACTTTTTTAGCATTTAAGTTAACTCCGTATCCAGTAGCTTCAGTTCTAGCTAATGAACCTCCAAATTCCAATGGTTTTCCTGTGAAAATTCCTTTCGCTGATCTTCCAACTTTTTCTTCATAAGCTTCAACCATCCAAGACATAATTTGTCCATTAGTGTTGACATCTGGAGCTGGGATATCCACTTTTTCTCCAATTACTGGCGAAATTGCTTTTGCAAATCCTTTTGAAATTCTTTCTAATTCACCTTTTGAATATTCTTTAGGATCTATTGCCATTCCACCTTTTCCACCACCGTAAGGAATTCCTGCAACAGAGCATTTGAATGTCATCCAAGTTGATAGAGCTTTTACTTCATCTCTTGTAACTCCTGGATGAAATCTAAGTCCACCTTTGTAAGGTCCTACTGCGTTGTTATGCTGAGATCTGTAACCTATAAACGTTTTAATATCTCCATTATCCATTTTTACTGGAAATGATACTTCCAATACTCTTTGAGGGTTTTTCAAAATTTCATACACAGCTGGATCTGCATTTAATTTATCACAAGCTGATTTAATTTGCTTTTGTGCAATTTCAAATGGATTCAATGTTTCTTTTGCCATAATTCTTTCTCCTTATCTTCAAAATATATTTCGATTAACAAATATTTTATACTATAAAATTTGAAATTTTGCAAGTTTTTTTTTAAATTTTTTCAAAATTTTTATCTTCAATTACTTTTAAACTTATTTTACTTTTTTGAAAATTATTGCCTCATATGGCTTTAAAATAAGTTTATTCCCATTTATTTCAGGACTTTGCACATAATTTGAAAGTAAAATAAAGGCTTCTTCCAAATCCATCCCTTTTACATCAAATTCAGTAATTTTGTCATAAAAATTGGCAATTATTATCAATTCTGCATCTTCTCCTACTCTCTTATAGGCGTAAACTTTTTTGTTTTCTAAATCAATATCTTCATATCTTCCAGTAATTAAAAGCTCTTCTGTTCTTCTTAACTGAATTAGATTTTGGTAGTGATAAAATATTGAATTGCTGTCTTTTAGTGCATTCTCGGCATTTATCTTCTTATAATTTTCTGGAATTTCAATCCACGGAGTGCCACTTGTAAATCCGGCATTTTTTGTATCATCCCATTGAACTGGCGTTCTTGAGTTATCTCTTGATTTTTGCATCAGAATATCAAGTACTTCTTTTTCAGAAAGTCCTTTATCTCTCAATATTTTATACATATTTTTAGACTCCACATCCCTATATTTTTCAATTTTATCAAAATATGGATTTGTCATTCCAAATTCTTCCCCTTGATAAATATACGGAGTTCCTTGAAGCCCATGAAGTACAGTTGCAAGCATTTTCCCTGATTTTTCATGAAAATTTTTGTCATCTCCAAATCTTGATAAAGCTCTTGGCTGATCGTGATTAGTCCAGAAAGTTGCATTCCATCCATTTCCTTCATACATTCCAATCTGCCATTTTGAAAGTATTTTTTTAAGTTCTATAAAATCAAATGGCGCTTTTACCCATTTTTCTCCATTTGGGTAATCCACTTTTAAATGATGAAATGAAAAAGCCATTGAAAGTTCTTTTTCTTCAGGATTTGAATATCTTACACAATTTTCAAGACTCGTTGATGACATTTCTCCAACAGTCAGTAAATCGCTTTCTCCAAATGCCTCTTTGTGAATTTCCTTCAAATATTCGTGAATTCTAGGCCCATCTGTATAAAATCTTCTCCCATCAGGCACAAATCTTGTGTCACTTCCATCGTCGTTTAAAAATCTCTGGTCTTTTGAAATTAAGTTAATCACGTCAAATCTAAATCCGTCAACTCCTTTATTAAGCCAATATTTTATCATTTCATAAACTTTTTTCTCATATTTTCATTTTCCCAGTTCAAATCAGCCTGAGTTACATCAAATAAGTGCAAATAATACTGTTTTCTTTTTTCACTCCACTTCCAAGCATTTCCACCAAATTTTGACTGCCAGTTTGTCGGTTCTTTTCCATCCACTGCATCTTTCCAAATATAGAAATCCTTGTATTCAGGGTCACCTGCTTCAGATTTTTTAAACCACTCATTTTCAGTTGAAGAATGGTTTACGACAATGTCCATCACTATTTTTATATCCCTTTTGTGAGCTTCTTTTAACATTTCTTCAAAATCTTCCATTGTCCCATAGCTCTCATCTATGCTGTAATAGTCGCTTATGTCATAACCGTTATCATTTTGTGGAGATTTATACATTGGTGTTAGCCACAGCACTTCCACTCCTAATTTTTTTAAATAATCTAATTTTTCTGTAATTCCTTTTATATCTCCTTGTCCACTTCCAGTCGTGTCATTAAAACTTTTTGGGTAAATTTGGTAAACTACTGATTTATGCCACCATTTTTGCTCAAAATTTTTTTCCATTAATTTCACTCTCCCTATTTTTATTTTTATTTTTAAAATTTAATTATTTCATTATAATATAATTATACCACAAAAAAAGGGAAATTTTTTTCATTCCCTTTAAAAAAAATTAATTCATCTCAAATTCAATGTAAACTTCTTTTGAAATATTAAGTTTCGATGGATTTATCACAACATTTTTCTCCAAAACTTTGTCCATTAGCTCTTTGTCGCTTTTTTCTAAAATTTTTGAATCAATTGAAGCATATAAATTGTAACTATAATCGTAGTCAGAATATGCTCGGATTATACCATTTGACTTGTCAGTTATTGTAACAGGATTTTTTAAGTTCAAATTAGTTTTTCCCAAAATAACTTGCGCTTTTTTTAACGCTTCCTTGTAAGCGCTTTCATATAGTTCATCTTCCAATTTCTGCTTGTTATCAATATCATACTCAATATATCCGTTTGTTCCAATTCCAACTGCATATGCAACGCTTATTATATTTCCCAGACTTTTCATATCTCTAGTTGTAACTTCCACATTATGAGTGACTGTGTTAACTTCTTTTTTTACACTTTCTCTTTTTTCAAGACTGACTTCGTCATTTTTAAATCCAGCAATTTTTATAATATTTCCAAGTCCTTTTGTGCCAAGTTTTTTTTGCAAATCATTAAATTTATCAATCGCTTTCTGGTAAGCAACTTTAGCTGTTTTATCCCTTGCTTTTATCTCGAAAGTATTTATTCCTTGTGAATTTATTTCCACTTTATAAATTTTTTCATTTGATAAAATCTGCAAAAAGTCTTTTAAACTATTTAACTCAATTTTATTTGCTTCAATTGTCAGAACTGTTTCGTATTCCTTTGCTCCTTTGTTGACTGTTTCATATTCCCAATCGTAAGATTTATCGGTAAAATAAGAAACTGAATCTATTTTTTCATATTTTCCACCAGATTTACTCAGTAAACTTTTAAATTTTTCAAGTCTTTGTGAATTTTCCCGACTTGCTTTATCCAAATTTTCATCTTGAGTTTTTATTGTAAGCTGCACTTTTGCTAAATTTGGAAATATTTCTTTTTTTGCAATTCCTCTAACTTGTATTCTTTTTCCAGAGACGACATCAGAAAATGTCAAAACACAAGTCATCATAAATAAAAATGTCATTATTTTCTTCATTTTTTTATTTTAAAATTATTATTTAAATAATTTTATCTCCTTTCATTTATTTTTTTTGCATCTCATACATAACAGATATATTTTGCTCTATTTTTAAAGGTTTTGGAGTGTAGTCAACTCTTGTTTTATTAGCTTTATAGCCTCTATTAAAATCATATCCACCTCTTATCTGCATTCCTGAAGAATTTCTTTCTTCTGTTAAATCAGCAGCTTGTGTTTTCACTTCCCATTGGCTGTCAATCCTGTCTATCATTTTTTGCTGAAAGTCCACATCTTCGCTTACGACAATCACATCTCCAACTTTTAAATTACTTGATTTTAAGATACTTTCCGCCTTTTGTCTTGCTTCATTATAGGCATCGCTGTACATTTGCGACTCGATTTCATTTCTGTTGGACAAGTCAAATTTTATCGAACCTGCTATATTAAGACCATCGGTGTCTGCCAAAGTTATTATCGTATTCAAATCTTTTAAATTTTTTGTTGTAACTTTTAAATTTTGAATTACTTCATAAACTTCCGTTTCTTTATAATTTTCGGCATTTTCTTTAATTTCATAATCTCCAAAAAAAATATTATTTTTTGTTGCATTTATTGCTTTTAGTTTATTTCTCAAAATATCCAGTTTTGAAAATAATTTATTCAAAGTGCCATTTAATGTCTTGTCGCTTTCTTTTAACTTAATCTCATAAACATTTTCTTTCTCGTCCTTTTTCACGCTTTGAAATTTATCTCCGTTATTTAGTTCAATGAGTTCTCCCAGCTTTTCAAAATCTACATTTTTTACGAAAACACTCATTTGACCAGAATACGAGGACACACTTTTATTATCTGAATAATTTTTATCTTTAATTTTTCTATCTGAAATAGAAACCGTTTCAATATCGCCAGACACTAAATTTTTTGTTTTCAAATCTTTCTTAAATTTTTCTAATTTTTGCTTCACTTTTGAAGACGCTGCACTCAAACTTTTGTCCTTATCCTTAATTTGAAAACTCAATGTTGCCATATCTGGCATGATTTCTCTTTGTGCATTTCCCGTCACGCTTATTTTTTTTACATTATCTTCATTTGCAGAAAAAATATTTAGACTTAATAATGCAAAAAGTGCCACTAATATTTTTTTCATGTTTATATCTCCTTTAAAGACTTTACAATTTTATCCATTGATTACTTTTCTATTGGCTTTTTATTTTTTTCTTTCTTCTTTTATAAAAATCATTTTATTTCATACATCACAGACACATTTTGCTCCAATTTTAGTGGTTTTGGAGTGTAATCAACTTTTGTATTTACCGCCCTTTTTGATGTACTATAATAGTTGACACGATCTTCAAGATAACTCTCTGCTACTGGCGCTGAAAGTTCTGCTGTGTTTGTTACTGCTTTCACTTCCCATTGACTGTCAATTTTATCTATCATTTTTTGCTGAAAATCCAAATCTTCGCTGACTATAATTGGCTTTCCAAGTTTTAGCACACTTGACTTCAAAATGCTTTTAGCTTTCTTCTCGGCTTCATTAAATGCCTGTTTATACATCTGCCGCTCAATTTCATCTTTATTTGACAAGTCAAATTGAATTGAGCCATTTATATTAATATCATTGTCCGCAGCAATAGAAATTATCGTATTCAAATTTTTTAAATTTTTTACTGTCAATTTTAAATTATGATTTACATAATACATGTCAACAGGTGTTTTACTGTCATTTGTAAAATTTTCAGTAATTTTATATCCGCCAAAGACGACATCGTTTTTAGTTTCACTCAAATTTTGCAATTTTTCTTTTACATCGTTTACTTTGACAAATAATTTATTCAAAGCTGTATCCACAGTTTTATCAGTTTCTTTTAAACTTACAGAATAAGCATTTTGAGAAAAATTTTTTTCAATTTTACTAAAATTTTTTTCCCCGTCTACGCCAATTAATCCACTTAATCTATTAAAATCAATATTTTTTACCAAAATCTCAATTTCAGCGGTATAAGAAACTGGCGTTTTCATTTCACTTTTTTGTTTTTGATTCTTTAAATTTTTTGGCTTTACATCTTCTTCATACTCCGTCTTTTTTGTGTCGTAAAATGAAACTGTCTCAATTTCTCCCGTTTGAATTTTTCTAGCGCCAAGTTCTTTTTTAAAATTTTCCAGCACATCTTTTGTCTTTTTAGTCGCCACATTCAAATCTTTGTCTTTTTCTGAAATCAAAAAATTTATAACCGCAATATCTGGCATAACTTCTTTTTCAGAATTTCCAGTCACGCTTATTTTTCTTATGAGATTTTCGCTTGTTGAAAACAAATTAAAGCTGCTTAAAATAATCAAAGACATCATTATTTTTTTCATAAAATCCTCCTTTTTTTTATTTTTTAAATTTTATTTATTTTTTTTATTATCTTAATCATAATTATACCATATTTTCTTTATTTT
>ERZ772766.340-NODE-340-length-27835-cov-12.830670_pt1 | contig 27835 bp, 22 predicted proteins | sample MGYA00511379_ERZ772766 | MGnify/ENA primary metagenome ERZ772766 (study PRJEB29015, sample SAMEA2737895) | human oral metagenome | biome: human oral; feature: human-associated habitat; material: dental | place: China | collected 2116 ...
GATTACAAACGCAGACTGCATAATCGACGGGATTTTCGGCAGCGGTTTAAACAAACCGGTAAGCGGTGAGATTTGTGAAATTTTATCTCTCGCAAATAGCACAAAATCGCTAAAAATCGCCATAGATATCCCAAGCGGTATCGACAAGCTCGGGCGCATTTTAGGCGGTGCATTTTGCGCGGATCTGACGATTGCGATGGGAGCGCTGAAGCTCGCGCTGTTTTCGGATGCGGCAAAGGATTGCGTAGGGCGTATCAAGGTCGCAAATCTTGGAATTTCGCGCTCAAATTTTGAAAGGGGGAGCGAATATTTTCTGCTTCAAAAAAGCGATCTGAAGCTGCCGCTGCGCAGGAAGCAAAACACCAACAAGGGCGACTTCGGGCACACCTACGTCGTAAGCGGACAGATGAGCGGAGCGGCGCAGATGGCAGCCCTATCGGCTCACGCTATCGGCAGCGGGCTTGTTAGCGTCGTTAGCGATGAGCCGTTAAATCTAAGCCCGATTTTGATGCAAAAAAGCTCATTCGATGCCGCGCGGGTCGTGGTCTGCGGTTGTGGTCTCGGGGGGCGGAAGATCGATCTTGCCGCGCTACGAGACAAAAGCTGCGTCATCGACGCCGATCTGTGCTACGAACACGAAATTTTAAGCCTACTTAGCGACAACTCAAATTTAGTCATAACGCCCCATCCGAAGGAGTTCTGCTCGCTTTTAAAGATCGCGGGTATCGCGGATATTAGCGTGAGCGAGCTGCAAGAGCGCCGCTTCGAGCTTGCGCGGGCATGGAGCGAGAAATTTAGCGGCGTACTCGTGTTAAAGGGCGCAAACACGCTCATCGCGCAAGCGGGCATCATCTACGTCTGCGACAAAGGTAGCGCCGCGCTCGCAAAGGGCGGCAGCGGCGACGTACTCGCAGGGCTCATCGGCGGGCTGCTCGCGCAAGGCTACTCGCCTCTGCAAGCCTCAATCTGTGGCGTCCTAGCCCACGCACTCGCCGCGCGAGCCTTCGCCAAAAACTCCTACGCGCTAAGTCCGCTCGATCTCATCGAGGAGGTAAAATGGTTGTGAAAAAGCTCGCCGTGCTTTTTAGCGGCAGCGGCTCAAATTTAGAGGCAATCTTGCAGAAGCTGCACGGCAAAATTTTCGGCGAAACCAAGATCGAAGTCGTCCTAACACTAACTAACAAAGCTAACGCCGGCGGCATAGCAAAGGCTGCAAAATTCGGGCTTAAAAGCGTGATCCTAAATCACAAAGATTTTGCTAGCCGCGAGGAGTTCGACGCCGCGCTCGTACGCGAGATCGAAAAAAGCGGCGCGGAGCTTACGGTACTTGCGGGCTTTATGCGGATTCTTACGCCCGTTTTTACGAGCAGAGTTCGCGCGATAAACTTGCACCCGTCGCTACTGCCGCTTTTTAAGGGTGCGCACGCGATAAAGCAGAGCTTTGAGAGCGATATAAAGGTGGGCGGCGTGAGCGTGCACTGGGTCAGCGAGGAGCTTGACGGCGGCAAAATCATCGCTCAGCGCGCGTTTGAAAAGAGCGCAGGAATGAGCCTTGAAGCTTATGAAGCCAAAATCCACGAGATCGAGCATGAGCTATTGCCGCAGGTGATCGTAGAAATTTTGTGCCAAAGCTAAATTTAGCGCAGAGATTCACGCTAAATTTAAAGAGCGAAGTTCCGCGGATTTTGTAAATTTAAAGCTTAGTTCTTTAAATTTAGGGGCGGTTCGAGGCTAAGCTTTAAAATTTGCTAGCTAAATTTAGAAAGAGAAAGATGACCGCAAACGAACTGGAAAAACTAAGGCTTGGCATCCTGGATGAGGCGGAGCAGCGCAAAGGTACGGCGTTTTCGATAATAGTACTAGCGGTGCTGGCCTCGGCGTTATGGCTATTTTTCAATTTTAGAGATCAAGAAGCAGCAGTAGGTCTCTGCTGGATCATAGTGATATTTAGCTGCGGCAGCATCTCTTTCAGAGTAGTGAATAAAGATGCAAATATAGTGCGCGTATTTATCTTTTGCACCTTGCTGTGGATGCTTGCCAAAGGCGTAGAAATGTGCGAGAATGATACCTTGCGCTTCGTCATCACACTCGTAACCATCTGCCTTTCTTTGTTTAATATCGCGGATGCCGTGCTGGAGCGGATCAAATACAATAGATCCAAAAAATTCGTCCGCGCCTTTAAACACCAATATATCGCGCCTTATATCGCGAGCCTGGGCTGCCGCTATGAAATTTCAGGCTCGTTTCGGCCGGCGTATCTGCGCACTAGCGGCCTATTTGTGGACGGCATAAGCTATTTTGATTGCGAAGATAAAATTTCCGGCGTTTATGACGGAGTATTTTTCAGCTTTGCGGATGTTTGCGTGACTCATACTGACGAACGACGTAGCAGCAGGGGGATCTTTTTCTACGCGGAATTTAAAAAGCGCATAAACTCTACGACCGTGATCTTGCCGCTGCTCAGCGCGAAACCGACGCTTGGCGGGCTTAAAAAAATCGCGATGGACGATAGTGAGTTTAGCTCCGCGTTTAGCGTATATAGCGCCGATGCGGTGTCTGCAATGTATGCCCTCACGCCCGCCTTTATGCGGCGCTTGCTTCGCTTTAGAAGCGGTGCCGGCGGACCGATCAGTTTAAGCTTTTCGGGCAGAAACGTCTATATTTTCATCCGCACGGGATACGATAGTTTCGAGCCTAGCGTGGATCGCAGCGTATTTGGCTTTGATCCCGCCGCGTCTATCAAGCACGAGCTTCTATTCTTTCTCTCCATCGTAAAAAGCCTGAAGCTAAACGAAAATATCTGGCAAGATTAAATTTAAAGCCCGACTTAAGGTATAGATCGCTGCAAAAATTTTAGGCTTTTGCTTTAAATTTACGCGCTACTACGCCGTAACTGCTGCAACAAAATTCTATTTGAAATTTCAAGGGCATTTAAACCATGGAATTTATAGGATTGTTATAGCGACGCAAATTTTGTGACATAGGATTTAGGGCTTTTAGCTATTTTATCCTAGCATATTGTGACAAAATCAGCGATCTATTTTAGCTCTAAAAGCCGTTTAACATCGCCCTTGCTTAAATACGGCGCAAATATATGCTGCGGCTGCGAACCACTTAGTTTTACTAGCATATCGCCTGCGCCTAGAAGCTTTTCGGCTCCGCTTTCGTCCAAGACAATCTGAGAGGCTTTGGCATTTTGCACTTTTAAGGCGATTCGTAAATCAAAATTTGCGCGCAATTCTTGCTTAAAAATATTTGCATTGGGCGTTTGGGTCGCTATGATTAGATGAATGTCCGCAGCACGAGCCTTTTGTGCCAAGATCACGATACTATCTTGAAGCATCTTAATCTGACCGAAAGCATCAGCAACTTCATCGAAAACCACAACTATACTTGGCATCGGAGTAGAAAGTTCAGCGTTTTTGCTGACACCTTCTTTGGCTAGAACACTATAACGTCTATCCATTTCCTTAATGACAGCATCAATCACGGCTTGTGTATGAGATATATCCTTGACTACTCCGCCAAGCTCGCTTAAACTTCTTAGTTTATCGTAAATACCAAACTCAGCTCCATTTTTAGGATCTATGAGTACAAAGCGTATATTTTGATTTAACATTGCTAGCGACGTAATGAGCGTATGTAAAAGCATGGACTTGCCGCTACCGCTAGTACCACCGATAAGCAAGTGCTGTGATAAATCAAAGAAAAATGCCTCATTTTTGATATTGCGACCGCAATAAGCGGGCAAAGCGTAGCTTTTTGTATAGCTAGATATATCGAAACCAAAATCATCTGCATCAAATTTTTTCCACTGACTTTTAGGTCTAGGCAAATATAAATTTAAGCTCATCTGTTCACCTGCGTATTGTGTTGAAGCATCGGAGTAAAGACCAAATTTTACCTTGTAGTCATCAACTTCGTTTTCAACCCGAGCATAGTCTTTCATATCTTTAAAGCGGATTTTAAATACGTCGTGACGCAATGCATGGTCACTAGATAGAATTTCTGCTTTTATACCGGCGGAAGTAAAATATTCTCGTATCTTATCCTCATCTAACCTTTCAGAAATTGATTCTTCTGCAGGTAGAATTTTTGGCTCTATTGTAACGCTAAATTCATCAATCAGGAATTGATAAAAGTCATCCTTGCTTTTGTAGAGATTATTTAGCTCGTAAAGTCCACGATGGATATATTTTTCGATAACACTAATAAAAATTGCATCGTCGCTAAAATCTAAATTCTCGCTCTTATGCCTTAGCATAAAAGCTGCACGTAAAATATCTGTATAGTCTTTAGATTCTTTGCCACTGCCAGTTACTTGGGACATATTATATTCTCCACCCCCACTAGAAAATCCATCGTATAGGATGAAATTAGCATAACATGGATTATCTAAACTTTTATATTCTAATCGAAAGGATTTGTTGATTGCCATCCTCAAAATTACATATTTAGGCACATCTATGGCGAGAGAATTTTTTATAATATTAGCAATGAAATTTTCTTCGCCGGCTTTGGTATAAATTTTCCCTAGCATTATTCTCTCCTTGGTTTTATGCTTGCACTATCTCGTGAATCTTTATCATTAGTGATGTCGTAAATCCCTGCGATTTTACCACTTGCAAATTCCAGCTCTCTTTGGCTGAATTCAGTATCTGTAGGTAACACGATAACTTGATTGGACGCATTTGCATAATAGTTTTGAATGACATTCTTACGGTTAGAGGCATCTAGTCTGGCTAGCGGAGTATCAATAATAAGAGGCAAGCATCTATCGCTTAACTTAGATAACGCCCAAAATATGCTAATCGCAGCAATTTGTTTCTGACCTGCACTCTGGCTTCGTACAGCAATAGCTTCTCCGCTTGCATCGATAAATTTTACGATGAAGTTATCGATCTTAATGTCCGCTACGTTGTCCTCAGAAATTAGATGCTTATAATTAGACAAAATTTTATCTTTTAGTCTCTCTCCAGTTCTTGTTATGCGTCCCGATTTATAGGTGATAATCTGAGTCTTAATCTCCGATAGCAAATTCAACTTCTTTTTAATACGCAAGTCGCGGGCCGCTTTATCTTTTAACGCAGCAATTTCTATTTCTAGCTCGCTTATATGCTTTTCAGAATTGGTTTTTTGTTCGATATTTTTTCTTAGGTTCTCGCTCGCTTCCAACTTTTCTACCTCTAACGCCTCGATCTCCTCGTTTAGACTAGCCAATTCCGTATCAACCGATGAATCTGAAATGAGATCATCTAGATTGCGTGAGATACGAGAGATATCAGACTTAGCATTTTTAGCGTCTCTTACGGCATCTAAAAGTTTAACGGAATTTTCTTTAGCAGCGCTATAAACGATAGGAATGGTGCTTTTATTAATTCCTTTAAATTCTCCGTCATTATTTTTGATAAATTCTAAAAATGCATCACGTAAATATGTATTTAAATCTATCGCGTCGCATTTAAACCCTATTTTTTCACGCAATAAGTAATCTGCGCTAAATTTGGCTAACTTAGTAAGGCTTTCTTTATTGAACCCGCTAGTATCACTACTCTTTTCTATCCTAGATAAAAGTTCCAAGAAGAATTCGTCCAATCCTGCGAATAAAATTTCACCACCGAATTCTGCAATACTTTGCTTGGCTCTTTGCAGGTTAGCCATAGCAACATCTTTAGCATTTTGCAGGCCCTCGCTTTCTTTAGAATTGCTCCTTATCTTACCTTCCAATTCTTTCTTTTTAGCAGTTATAGCGGCAGATTTATCGCTCACTTGAGCTTCGTAAAATTTTATATTTATTTTAGCATTTTGCAAGCGCTCTTCCTCGCTTTTTTGTCGGCCCTCACATAAGTCTAGATCAGATTTAATTTTACTTGCCGTATTACTTTGTGAGATTAGTTCTCTTTCCGCCTTATTGATCTGATCTGATAATCTATCTAATACGGCAATATTCAACATGCTTTGAATTTTATCTTTTAGCTCGGTGCTGACCTCGTCTGCCATCGCCTCAATCTCTTCGCCGTCGAATACAAAAAACTGTAAAAAATTTAACGGTAGAATTCTCTCGATCTCCTCGCGAGCTTGATTGTTTTCCAGCCGCTCGCCATCTTTTATAAAAATTAACTTTTCGCATAGATCAGGAAATCTACTCCACTCTCTCCTAATGATTATCTCGCGTTCATCTTCATCAAGCGCTAACTCAATATAGAATTTATTCTCGTCGTTGCTAAGCGCACGACGGTTAAAAGCGCCTCGCCATCCGTTTTCGCTATTTTGACCTAGCAGTAGGACCCTAGGTGTAAAAACACCTCTACTACGTGTGCCAGTAAAATTTAATACGACCTCCGGTACATTTTCGCCTACATCTAGCATTCCGCTTCCTGCAAAAAGTAATTTCACGCTTCTTATAAAGCTAGTCTTGCCGAATCCATTCCTTCCGAAAAGTAAATATATGGGCTTGCCTTGTGACAAGGTAAATTCTACATTCTGTTCACCATAATAAGCGAAAAGATTACAAATCGTAATGCGTTTATAAAATATCATCACTCTCTCCTAGCTTCGCCGTTTCATCATCAATATTTTTCATAATGATCTCATAAATTTCGTTATCCTTGATACCTTCTTTTCGCACTATTTCTGAGATAATGCGCTTTGCCGCCTCTCCACCCTTACTTGTCGTATCGATTAAATCAATATCCTCTAATATGGGCGTTGAAATTTCAATATTTTGCATTCTGCCAAACTCCTTTGATATTGTAATACACGAGCTTTCGCTATCAAATTCTTTTTCCCAAATCTTAGCTATCATTCCTAGTTGTTCGTCACTAATTAGCTCACTGCCGCCGCACGCCTTAAATTCTGCTTCGGCGCGTAAAAGCCTTCTTAGAATTTCTTTTCGCGCCGAAGACGTAAAAGGCCCTGGACGAAAACTACCATCTTTTTTGAAATCGCACCTCATTGAACGATTTTCCCTAGCCTCCTTTATAAAATTCCGAAATTCATTTAGTACCACCAGAGAGCTCTCACCACTTTTTATGAAGCCTTGCATAGATTTATCTTCGTTTACCAGCGTACATACCCAACATCCAAAGCGGCTTCCACCGCAGCTACTTTGCGACTTATCGATTATAAACTGACATTCATCGCCACTAGCCTGCGAATAAAGCGAAAATAATTTAGCGTGACTAATGCCCCAAGGTGGTGGATTTTGCGTAGTAAGATAGCTCCAAACATCCTCTGTAAGCCACTCGGTGATCGGCGAATAAATTAGTACATTCTCGTAGTCATCATGCTTACTAAATCCATCCTCGCTAACAGTGCGCTTTTCTATACTTCGACGACGATTCATACTCTCACTTTTTCGTACACCTAGCGTCATTATTGCGCTTCCATGCTTTTCTACGATACTTTTTACAATCGATTTCATAGGATTTATTTTTAGACGTTCTGTACACCATCGAAATATACGCGTAGGACTTGGATAACCTTTACCAATAAGATTTACCCAAAATTCATTTTGAGGCGATGGATGAGCAACTATTATTTCAAAAGGAAGTCCACGCATCTTGGCGTCTAAATTTATCGCCTTTACAATATTTTTAAAATAAACGGCTACATTAGGAGCTTCTACTAAAGTATCTGAAAGTATCGCATAAGTAGGATTTAACTCATCTTTAGGTAGCTTGGTTATCATTTCATACATTAACTGCAAAACACAGGTAGAATCCTTACCGCCGCTAAAAGTAACAATCCACGCACGTTTATATTTTTTATAACGTGCTAAAATCTGTGCTCTTGTATCGTTTAAAAGCGCAATAAATCTATCATCACTAGAGGTAAATTGCACGCCGCTTTCTTTGGCCTCAATTAAATTGCCGTCGTAAAATTTTACTAACGGATTATCTATTTGCTTTGCTAAATTTTGCGCGCGAGTCGAACTAAAGCAACAAAGAATATACTGAGCCTTTGGATTTCGCTCTATAAAATCTAAAATTTCATCCTTAGTAGTTAGGTTTACAGAATTCGCAATATGATCTGCCAGATAAGCACTGCGCGACCTGATATCTATAATAGCGCTATTTTCAAGAGAGGCTAGAGAGGAAACCGACAAGATTCTAGATCTTACGTTGCTTTTTAGAATGCTTGATCTGGACACAGCCATCTCCTTTTTTGTACTTTCGTAAATTATAATATCCGCAGCGTAAAATTTTACTGAAACCCCAAAAAATTTATACAACAACTCCATGTAATCATATGAAACAATAGCGGTACTTGCTTTGAAAAATTTAGCCGCATGGAAATTTTTTGCTAAATTTTACTTCTAGCCCAGAAATTTATACCTGTATAAAATTTACTTTGAATAGCATATTTGACCTCTCATCGCTACCGCTTGCGATGCACGATCTTTATATGAGATTGCGACGAGGCTTTATGCGCTTCGAATTTCATCAAACATTCTAAAATTTTATCGCTTCGTAGCGCGTGAATAGACTCAGGGTAAATTTCGTTTCGCTATTAGTGCGACAACGCGTGCCTTTTCTACTCACTTAATATATCAAGAGCCGCTTTTAATTGCTCTTTAAAGGTTTCTCTCAGATCTTTTGGTTCTAGTATCTCGATATCTGGAAGCCACTTTTTTATAAATGGCAATATCTCCATATCCTGAGTAAAATCTATGCTAAAAATAATGCTACCATCATCTAGCTTCTTTTTAAATTTTTGAGTTGGGAAAAACAGCTTCATACCCTCCTTAAAATATATAGCCACTTTCGGGGAGGCTTTTAATAGCGCCCTTCGCAATGGCTCGGAGGGCAAGCTCATAGCGTTTTGTATTTTATTGAAATACGTTTCATATTCCTTCAAGATCTTTTCTTCGTATTTTTTTGAGCTTTTGCTAAGCGATATGATAAAAGCCACTCTTAAAAGTCTAAAATTTCCCTCGGCATCCTCGATAGCCAAATACCAATTACTATCGGTAAAAACTATTTTTAGGCATTTTGCATCGATTAAATTCTCCATTTCACCGATATATTTATACTTGATATTTCGGCATTCTTTATTTTTAACGGCATTTCGAAGCTCGCTCAGATATCTTTTACTTAGCTCGTCTTGCAAAACCTCAAAAGGATTGGTTCTAAATAAAAATACGTCCGAATCCTCTTTTAATTGTTCAGATACCTTCTCTTTTTCATGTTTATCTAAATCGTTAAACAACCTAGGATCATTTTCGTTTAATAAACTAATTAACCAGCCTAGATCATTGCCATATTCTAAAAGACATTTTAAAACGCCGATTATATCTTTGTTTTTGTCATATACTCTTAATACTTTTACCGGTCTCTTGCCATGCCCTATGAGCTTGCTTTCTATCCTAAAAGCATATGGAAATAGCTTGTCGATTTCGCCCATATACCTTCTAAGCGTTCTTTCCTTAATCCTTAACTCATCTAAAAGCTCTGTATCGGTAAGATAAATTTCTTGCTTTGCAACTAACTTTTTTAAAATTTCAAAGATAACTATCGTTTTATTGTCTGCATCTGATGACATTATAACTCCTCGTATTCTCTAAATCTTGCGTGTTTAAATTCTCGTTTAATTACGGCTTTGCCATTTTCTACTTGCTCGCTTGCGACGCGGTTAGTAGTTGCGTATACGGCGATCAGACCCATATTTTTAGCAAACCTTATCATATTATAAGTCGCTCCGAAATCACCCTGCACCAGCAATACGTCACCCGATTTTGCTTGCTTTTTAAGTTTATCTTTATACGCTTCAACGAATTCTATTACGCTTTTTTCGGACGGGTCGATATCGCTCCACCTCGCATCGGCTATGTTTATGAATTTATCGACATTTAAATTCTTCCTCGCGTCTTCTTCTTGCTCCGACGTCAAGGTGTGGTTTATCAACGTAAAGAAGGTTTTCATTTTTTTGGCGGTCTCTTTTGTAATTTAAAATGTATTTTTCCCATTGCTTTAACCTTTTCTATATATTCTTGTATATTATTTACGCTATTTCTTGGGTTGGAATTCGACCTTCGATTTCCTTCAAGAAGCTTATGAGCGATATTAATCCTAATATTATTAATTTTAAAATATACTTCCGCTGCTTTCTTATGCTCGGGATTGTAATTTTTGCTTCCTCTATATTTGTTTAAAGTATCTTTAGCATCTTCTCTTGCATCTCTATCTGTAGGATCCTTGCCATTTTGTTCGCATATTAAGCTAGGAACCGCCTCCGCTAAAGTCATATATGCCATAGCAAAATTTTTGTTTTTGGCATACCATGAGGCTAACTCTATTTGTAAATCTGAAAGTTTGTCAATCTTAAAAATATCGATAAATTCTTTTATATCTTTAGCTATAATTTTTAAGATATGAGCCTTCGGATCGCTAAAGTCGAAAATTTCTTTGCTTAAAGATTTCACGCTTTTTTGTATTGCACCGATATCGGACATACTTAAGGCGTAAGAAAAATCCTCATAACTATTTTTTATATTTTTGGGTTGATCCGACTTATCTATAAGGGCCATCAACTCATAGCCGTTTCCATAGAATTTTAGATTTTTTATAGCTCTTGACCACTCTAAAATTTCAAAAAGCACTTTTAAATCTACTATTGGAGCGGGAATTTTCGTTCCATCATTTTTTCTTGAGGCTTCAAACATTCCATAATACACACCTTTTATATTTAGATTGTAATCACGCGTATTTGCGTAGAATTCACTCATCACGAAGCTCATTAAAGAAAGAGATCTAAATGAATGCGTTATATCAAGATAAACCTCGTCATCTTTTGAAATTTCACTCATAATTTGCAAGTATTTGTCAAAATTTAACCAAAGCTCGTCTTCGTTTAGTCCATATTTTATAATAAAACATTTTGAGCCTTTCGAGCCTAGTTTCGTTTCTATCTGTTGCTCCACGGGTAGTAAAAAATTCTCATCGCCTCCAGTTTCTTTATCGATATAAATTCTTTCCGCAGTTTCGCTATTGCCGTCGAATTCCTCAAAAACCGACTCCCAAATAGAATCTTTAGTGCCGACTAAAAACAACTTATCTATACGGATATGTTCGCATAAGACGCTAGATATGAAGGTTCTATCCTTATAAATTTTATCATCTATGGCATAGTCGGCTTTTTGATATCCTTTTTTCCTATCACCCATTCCCAATGAACTTATTAAAATTTTAGCCATATTTTACTCCTCATTTTGCATATAAGTTAAATCGTAGTGTTTGACAGTATAATCGCTAGTGGAGACGTACTGCAAATGCCTATCGTTGGGTATCGCAAACATCGCTCCGGCTATACTTATCGCCTTTTGCCCTCCCGTGACATCAAATACAATGTCGTCCTCCATAAAGCCCTCTTGCTTAAGCTGTCTATATACGCTTTCTAAAAATTTATAGACGCTTTTTGCGTCTTCGAAATTCTTTATATATCGCACATTTGCCATATCCGCAAGCTCCTTACCAAAGAGATTTTGCACGCATTTTAAAAATTTCTCTCTATCGCCGTGAGATTTTTCAGAACAAGCGATTATTATCTTTTCAAGCTTGTCTTTATGATAATCTATCGCCGTAAGCGGCATTCTGTAATTATTTTTCTCTCCGAATTCTTCTATCTTCATGAGTTTTAAAGAATTATTCGCCTCCCAGTTATAGCTCAAAAATAATACCAAAGCCCTAGCCTTTTTAGGTCTATCATTTATATCTATATCGACGTTTGGAACGCTTTTAGGAATTATATGCTTAATTGCGCAAAAAATCGCTATAGAACCTAAAATTTGAACCGCCATAGTGCCATCCTTGGCGCTCCATTTTAAAATTTCGCCGCCGAAAATTTTATCTAGTAGCGACGACATTCCGTCCGGTAACCAAGCGAAAAACAGTAATACTCCCGCGATGATAAAAAACGCTCTATATCCTAAAAGAGAACTTCCCAAAAGCGAAACGATTATTTTTTGAAAATTTCTTTTTTCATAATGGGTCATTTTTTATCTCTTCTATTATTTCTATTATTGCCGTGATTTCGCCCATTAGAGCTTTGTAGTGGTTTTTGCGGCTTTGAATACACAACCATACCAGAGTATGGACTTAAGCGCTCATTGTAACTTTTAGCTCCTGAGAATTCGTTATTCTCTTGCCGATTATTTTTTACTTTGAAATACTCAGAATCCTTATTGTCTAGTTGCTGATATTGTAAAATTTTGGTAGGCTTATACTTCACGCTCGCCATCGCGCAAAGCTCCTTTAGTTGTTCTTTATTAAGCCAATTTGGCACAAATTCGTTCATTTGCTTTTCAAATTCCTTTAGATATTCGTCTTGACTATATTTTAATCCTTGTAGTGTAAGCTCTATATCTATTTTTCCGTAACCGTAAGGCTTAGCAAAGCCGATATTATGCATAAATTTATCGCTTCTACCGTGAAAAGTTATTGCACTTAGCAACGCTCCAATTTCAACCTTTTTAAGATTATGAAATATGATTTTACCCTTAAAAACGCTATTTGCAGAAAGCGGTTTAAATTTAACTTTCATCTTTTCGTTATCATTTCCGACACTTAGTTGCTCCGCGCTAGAATGCAGCGGATATCGCTTATACCCTCTTATTTTGGCATCCTTGCTCATAAGTGTCGTGTAAGCTCCACTCTGCTGCTCTAAATAATTTGGATAATAGCTAGGATTTGGCATACCGAATACCCCTTCCTTCGGAGCCTCAAATCGCTCAAAACTCGATTTCAAATGCGAAAAATACACTCGTCCTTTTAGGGCTTTATCGCCTCTAACGGTTCCGAAAATTGTTTCGGCTAAGTCAAATTTTGTTTCGTCGCCTACTTGCTTTGCTGCTTCGAAAATCGTTTTTTTGTAAGCCAGTTTAAAAAGTTGCGTTAATCCGATAGCCGTTATTTTACCGTCGCCATCTCGCGTATAAAATATAGGAATTTTCTCGCCCGCACCCTCGTTAAATTTTTCTTTCCAATACTGCCCATCTACGGATTCTTTATTTTCAAAATAAACCTTTTTAAAATCCTCGAAAATGCTCTTATCTAGTGGAATTTTCTTACCGTTTTTAGCGAAAACAAATTCGTGTTTTTTGTTATCTATCTTGCCCGTAAAAACTAGAATACCTTTTTGTCCATACCTATCAAATTTAGCCCTTTTGATTATTATTCTTTTTCCAAATTTATTGGTCAATTTTTCATCATAAGGAGTAAAATTTATCTCTCTTAGAAAACCAAATTTTTTATATTTATCCTCGGCTGTTTTGAGTTTTTCTATCTCATTATAGCCTGAATCATTACGTAAAGATATTGTTCTAATATCTACGCAATCTTCTATCATATAGCTATTGTCATTTTTAACCAAAAATCCGCAACCCTTAGCTACTCCAACTAAATTTTTTCTATCCGTCATATCTCTAACGCTAAGATACTTTTTATGCTTGCTTTCATCTATGCGAATTTTACTAAAGCTCATTATCTCAAGCACGTTTCTTATCATGCCCTTGATGCTGGTTGCGGGGATATAATACTCTTTGCCTCCATTTTCGTTTATGGAATGGCAAAACTCGCTCGGATTTTTGCCATCCTTTATAAAAATAGGACTTTTGGCGGTTACTTCAAGCTCGATTACGCCGCTCTCGCCGTCTTCAAACGGCACATCATGGATATTTTTAAGAATGTTCTCACTAGCCCAAGGCGGGTAGAAAATTTTATCGTTTAGTGGCACAAAATTATATGGAGCGGTTATCATTTTTTACCCTTTTCATTTTTTGCAAAGCCTGCAAATACTATCTTTTGAAGCTTCAACACCGGCAAACCCTCAAGAGTTCCATTACCTTGAGGCACTTCGCAAAACTCGTCTTTTTCATCTTGCCAAATTTGAGCCATTTTTATTTTAAAATTACCAAATTTAGGATAAAACGTTTTTATATCGCTTTCCTCTAGCGCTACTTTGTTTAACTCCGTCTCATCGACAAACCAAGCGTCGTTTATCTGACGGATAGAAATGCTTTTCTTCAAATTTGCATTAAAAAAATGCGCCTCGTAAATTAGCTCGTCTTCGCCTAGACCAGGAGTTCGCTCGCCCGCTAAAAATAGGTGCTTCTCGTCGATTTTTTCACCCATTAGCTGGATGTAGCCCTCGTAGCCTTTTAAATTTTCATTCACGTATTTTAAAATTTCGTCTTTATTCTTTTTCATTTTCGATCCGTCCTTCGTTGTATTTTAAGACCTTGCCTTTGAAAAATCCATACCCTTTTGTGGTTGCTCCACCAAGCGACAAACGTCCCTGAACTACGTCATCTAATGCCGCCTCAAAGGCGCCTAAGGCGCTATCAAAAGCTTCATTCTCTTTGTCACCGCACACGTCGTTCCTAAGCAAAATTTCTATTATAAATTCGTCTCTTTTTGCGACCGCTTTTTCTTGAAACAAAGCGCTATCGATCGCTCCACCCGTGAAGCGGTCGATGCTAACGTGTTCAAAAACCTTCGTATCTTTTGCTTCATCGTAATCTAAAAAGCAATCGCTGATTAAAATTTTACCTTTGGCGCCTTTATCGTTTTTATTCTTTTCGTAGCCAAAAATTTCTCTTACGGCTTCGTTTTCACTGCCAACTTTGGCTTTTTCGCCGAATTGTTTATTAATTTTATTAAAATGAAACGCCGTTCGGTGTGATAATACGCCCTTTACCGAGCTTGCCGGGATTAGAATTTTATGTTTGCCAAGGCGTTCATTTTTATAGTCGATCACGCTCTCAAGCACCGGCGTTTGATCGGCATCCTTGTCGCCGAATCCGCTTCCAAACATAAAGAAATCATCGGGCGAAATTTTAAGTTCGTATCTGATAAATTTTTGTCTTGCCGAATTACCGTCCGCTGCGCTATCGGGCATAAATTTTACAAACTCATCGGAGCTAAAATTTAAACTGCTCGAGTATCTGTCCAGCTCAAACTCGCCCCATTTTATCTCTAAAATTCCAAGTGAGCCAAAGCCTTTCGAGCTTCCGCCGCCAAGCCTTAGCATAGGATCATAAAGCAGATTTAAAATTTTCTTAAACTCCTCTTCGCTTCCGTCAAGCTCAAGTGAAAATTTAAATCTAGTACCCTTAAATACAACTTCTTCGTCAAATTTGCCCGTATCTTTCGCTACGCCGTTCGCGCCTATGGCTACATGATCTCTGATTGGCAAAATATCAAAAAGTCGCAAAAAGTCGCTCTTTTCTAAAAGCAACTCTTCGCAAACCTTGTTATTCTTATCGACGAGCAACAGAGCGTTTGAGATAATTAGTCTTGAGCCGAGTAAATCTTCGTCTTCTTTTTTATTTTCGTCTTTGCTTACCTTTCCATTTTCGCCCTGATCCTTTTTCTCGCGCTTGGTTCCAAAAATTTCATTCGCGGCATCCTTGCCGGCATTATCTTCAAACGCCCTACGCAAAATCCCTGCAACCGAAGTGCCTAAGATCATCGGCAAGCCGTTCCAATCTCTTTGCACCGGTGCATCCAAAAATAGATCATTTTTGCCGCCGCCGACTTTTAACGGAGTTTTGGCTTCTATGATGACGTGCGCTAAAAATCTTTTCATTGCTTTTCTCCTGTGATTTTTGGCATTTGCATTGATAAAAGTAGAGCAAATTTAAGCGGGCAAGGATCGCCTTCTACTTCTTTTACGAGCGTATCGCCGCACCCACCTTCTACTAAGACACTTTTATCATTTCTTTTTTCGCAGTCCCAATTTGCGCTTCTTACGCCATTTCGCATAAATTTAGATAATTGAGCCGCTATATTTTTGTTTTTCTCTGCGGTAGTTTGATTTTCTATTTCATCGCCTTTATCATTCAATACTTTATCGCTAACGGCAACCTCCTTGCATATTGATCTTATCGCGCCCCATTGTGATTTTGAAATTTTGCTAAATTTATCTTTATGGCTTTTTATAAAATCAGCCACCCTCTCGACTATTTCAAGAGCTTGGTCTTTCGTAGTCTGCTTTTGTTTTAAAAATTTAGCCAAATCACTTTGTATCGGTATTTTTCCGATTGAGCGCTCAGTCTGTGCTTCTTTTTGGAATTCTATCGGGTTATTCTCCGCGTCACCGCCGTCTAAAAACCACGGATTTATCAGCACTTCGCCAAAACCCTCGCTCAAATACGCTCCGACGCCATTTTTTAGCGCGCTTATTTGCTCGGCACTTAAATTTTTCAAAGCAATTACGCTACCTTTATTTATGCAGGCTCGCTTATAATCTTTTGTGGCGCGAGCTCCGTTATAAGGGGTAAAATTTGAAATTCTAATCTGCGTCTTTTCGTAATCGACATTATTTGCATCTAAATTTGGCAAAATATACTTTACGTCGTAGCTTGGATTGCCGTTTTCGTCAATAAGTGCAAGGCGGGATTTAGCATAAACGAAAGTATATTTCTCCGGCGGCGTAAAGGTTTGAATTTTATCCGTATTTTCGCCTATAAATTTAATCTCTACCGCTCCATACTCCGCGCTCTTCGATTTACCGAGTCTAGTTGAATGCTCCAATATTTCTTTTACGCGGTTTATGTCGTCTTCGCTCACGCTAGGCTCAAATTTAACGCTAAACCGCCATTTCATTCCGGCTCTAAACGCCTCATAGCCGTACATTTGGCTATCCTTAGAGCGTCTTTTGCTTTTATCGTATGCGCTCTTTTGAGAAAAATCCAGATCCAGACCAAGCTGCTCGTTGTCGTCGTTTATGTAGCCGCTTCGCATCTGTTTTAGCTGAGTAAAATCGTTAAATTTGTTCCGTTCCTCATCTTTATATTTGCATAATAGATGGTGATTGTAAATTTTGCTGCTATCAAGCTTTTCATGAAAATAGGAAAGCGGAATTTTAAAGAATTCTTTACCCTCTTTGATCGGCGAAGCGTCGCAAAATCTCACAGCGCCGCTATGAAAAATTTTAAAAGGATCACTAAAGTCGCTATATCTACTAGCTACCATACCCAAAAATGCACTTCCCGGTATGAAATCAAGCGAGCTCATCTTGCCCTGCGTGTTAGAACTTGCCTGCAAAATAATGGGACTTTTAAAAGTTATCTCAAATCTAAGCTCTCTCATCGTAGCTCCTTAACTTTAAATTCGCATCTACCAAGACCTCGGTTGCGGTTTAGCCCCATCCGCTTTATCATCTCTAGCGCGCGTTTTAAATTTTGAGCGATCTCACCGCTTACATTTTGGATCTCGCCTTTTAAACTTATAGGCAAAACGACCTCTATATCCCTTAGCGAATTATCTGCCGCGATACCGTTATCGTCGATTTTAGTAGCCGAAATGATTTCAAAAAGATTGCGCTGCAAGTTATTTGACGTAATTTCAGTAGCGATTTTTTCATCTATAGTTGCGCTACTAAAATAGCACTGTGCCTGCGTAGTATCGTCGTTTTCGTTTTGCTCATTGCCATTATTTTGCTTATTTTTGCCGCCTCGTGAGCCAAAGCACTCACTTATATCGCTTGGATCCCAAAACAGCTCCGCCGCCTCACGCACAAGTCCTTTTATCGTTTTGCCCGGCACATACGGAAGCCCTGCGGCGTCTTTTACTACATAGCTATCAAGTGCCGCTCCACCGCTAAGGCCGCTACTAACATGCCAATAGTCGAAAAATTTAAGCTCGTAATTTATCGTCATTTTTGCCCTCCACTTTTTTATCTTCCGCGCCCGAAGTAACGGAGAGAAATTGCAATACGTCGTAAATCGGCGTCTTCTGCGTTCCGTCCTTTTCTAAAATCAAATTTCCGCACGATAGCCCGCCGTAAAGAGCATTCAGAGCGCCATCGAATTCACTTTTGTTTTCTAGAATTTCATTTATTCTATCAAGCATAACTTTGGCTAATCTATCGTTTATGCCAAGCTCCTTTATCCACTCTCGCAGTTTGCCCTTGGGGCTTTTTTCGCCGCGATACATTTCGGCTAAATTTATAAAATTTTCTACCTTTGGCTCGTTTTTTGACTTGGTAGTATCTCCTAAATAATAAGGCCCGAAATCACATCTGATTTCGCTAGCGTTTTTGCCATCGGTCGCGCGCCCTTCTTTTTCGCTCCCGATCGTCAGTTCATCTTTTATAAATTTATCCCAGCTTTGGAAATTCGAGCTTTGGACGTTATGAAACATTAAGCAGCTTGGTGCTATGTCTTGTTCGGCATCCTTTACGTAGCGATCCTTGCTATGCTTTTTCGCCGCACCGCAAAGCTCCTCAGCTAGAGCTGCCGCATAATGAAACGGGAATTTTTCGTTACAATAAGCAATCCCCGCGCACATCGTAAGCTTTTCCTTTATGTCGGACTTTTTCTTGTCCGTTTCCTTTTCAAATTCCTCGATGAAATTTTTAGTAAATTCTAACGCTATGTCCGCATCGCAAACCGCCGTCATATCGTCGCCACTTAAAATTAGCGCTTTTATCTTTAGATCATCTTTCCCAAGAGCGATTTTTGTTTTTACTTTAGCATTGGCAAATGCATCTTTTGTCGCTTTATCAAGCGCCTCTGAAAATTTAGCTATAATTCCGGTATTATTATTTTTATTTACTTCATCGGCTAAATTTTTAACCAACACCCCAAGCCCGTTGCCGTCTGCGTGGATAACGGCTAGTTTATTTTTCTTATTTGAAATTTGGCTAAACTCTTTTAATTCCTCAGCTCCCGGGTGCCTCTTAAACCACCTCCCGTGCGCCTCTCTCTTTTGAACGGATGAAATGTCTAATGCATCATCGTCGTCAAATTTTACGATAGGTCGCGCCGTCTTAGGCGCAAGAGCCATAAAATTTATACTAATATCAAGCGGCAAGCTCGGGCGGTTGCGCTGAGTTTTTAGCTTTCGTTCGAGCTCTTTCGATGCCGTTCCGTAGTCGTTGTCATTATAAGGAGCGACAGCTTGAGAAATAGTAATGCCGTAAGCATTTTGCATTATCTTTTTAGGCAGATCCCTGACGATCTTTTTTAAATTTTCCTCGCCATCTACGATCGCTCTAAAATTTCCTGCGGCATTAAGCAAAATTTGCTCTACTAAGCCATTCTCCCTTAGTTCGTCAAAGACGCCAAATATCGCGCCGTTGCGCTCTTGCTTGTCATCAAATTTTTGCCCGAGCGAGTCTATTATTTCGCTGGCACCGATGATCTCTTGTAGCTTATTCGTGGCGTAAATATACTCTTGTATACCCTGGATACTTGCACCGTATAGGTATTTAGCCATCTTGCCTCCTTCGTGTTATATTTTTGAAATTTTATCGCAACTAAACTTAAATTATTTTTTGAAAAATTACGCAAAATGAGCTAGCCGAAGCAACGCCTCGTGCTAAACCGAATTTATTGTCTAGTCCTACCGCAAAAAACATATTGTCCGTTATATCCTTGCCTTTGATGTAAAAATCGAGTGTAGGGACATACGAGCCGTAATTGCTCGGTGCGATATTGGCTAAATTCGGCACCTCTTGCGCTAAAGCACCACTCATAACTCCAGCCTCTGCTAGCGATAACACAATCTTTTTCATTACAACTCCCTTAATTGATCTTCTCGGCGTTTTACCTCCGACTTTGGACGCAATTATAGTAAGCCGTAGTGTCAGATTCTGTCAGCCAAGGGGAAACTTTGAAAAATGAGAGGGAAATTTTAATTAAATCAGGAGGATAGATTGAAAATTTTAGGGGTAAAGGGAAGCCAATCCCCTAGATAGGGGAAATTCTAACCGAATTTCTCGCTACCTAAAACCATTCCTAGCAAAAGCCGTATTTATTGAGCCATTCCAGCTCATTCATCCGACTCTCTTATTTAGTTTAACTCATTATTTTCAAATGCTTTTTTCGGAATTTTACTTAAGATAGCGTTGAGCTTCGCACCGGTATAAGTTGCGGTATGGATGATGATCTTTACTGGCGTAAAGCCATCTTGATAGTTATTGAAAGCCGATTTTACTTCAACAAAATTTATCATCATTGAAGCCATATCTCCTTCCACATCCGTTTCGGTTAGCAAAGGAAATTCGTTAAATAAGCATAGGGAAGTGCCATCAAAGCAGTTCTTTTGCGCTTTTCGGAACTGAGTGTCGAAAGGAACTAGAGCAACAACTTCGGCGTTTAGCCTGCCCGAATATCTTTTAAACTTATTTTTCCCGCTACTCTTAACTGCGCGCTCATAAACGCGCAACGGTGCAGCTCCTTTTGAAGCTAAAAAGCTTTTAACTTCCGAAAGCTTTACATCGTTTTCGTAATCGGCTATCTTAAGCGAATTATCAAAGTAATCGTTTCCATATTGAGATTTTTCGCCCATATCAAATAAGACGATTAGTTCGTTAGCAAGCCTTCTGCTTTGAAAGTTGCTCGTAAACTCATCTTTTCTATTAACCCTTCCATAGTAGCTTTCCGGGTCCGGTTCTACACATCCTATTAAAAATATAGCAATTAATACTAAAAACAGTGTTCTCATAACATTTTCCTTCCTTTAAATTTATAAACAATCGGGCAATTTAAAAAGCTGGTTATTCTACTATCCGTTGCATCGCTTTCCAATTGAAGCAAAGCAAAATTAGCTATCTTATTTAACTCTCGCGGCGAATACTCGATAATCTCAATTGTCAGGTAGTTGAACTTATACCTACTTTTCATTATACGCTTTGTAACCCGCAAAATCATAAGTACTTTTATCGATCTCTTTCCTTGTTTCATAATCAATAAAAATTAAATCGAGTGATGAACCAAGCTCCATTAGCTCGCCGATTTCTTTAGAAGAATAAAGCAATTGAGCCGTTCGCTCTTTTAAAAAGTTAATAAAGGTATAAGCATCTTCGTTTTTTCCATCTTTCTCATTCTGAGCTTTAACTTTATGAGGTGTGATTTCTACAACCATATTAAGCTTTTTATTTTCCCTATCGCAAGTTATCGGCTTATACACCAAACCATATTCACGCCAGTATAGTCCCGGGTGATTGTCACCACTAAAAGCTCTATCTAATAGCGAAACGCTATACTCTCCTCTCGGAGCTATTTGAATTCTATCCCCATACTTATCTTTATCAAGGAACGACTCCGCCTTACGTTTAGACTCCTCATATCTTTCCTTATCTTTATTCTCTCTAAGGATACACCAAACATCTAGCTGCTGAGCCATTACCGTTTCTTTATCGGGCGGCATTACGATAAAACAACCGGAAAACATAACTCCGATTAAACCAAGCAAAAGCACTTTAAATAACATTTTCATTTCTTTCTCCTTTGTTTTAAAATTCTTTTTCGAAAAATAACAAAATTATTTATAGAATTCAAACCCGCCATATCAACTTTGAGCGTGATTATAAGGAGTTTAGTTGTCAAATTCTGTCAATTTACGGAGTGCTTTTAAAAAATCCATTAAATTTTAGTTTATATCTTGAAATTTAATCAAATCAGCGTGATCACACAGCATCGGCCGAGGCAAAACCCGTTTGTCTCAATCCCCTAAATCGGGGAAATTCTAATCAAATCTGTTCTCGGTGAAGGAGGTAGATCTGATGCTTTCAAAGGCGTTTCAATCCCATAGATCGGGGAAATTCTAATCAAATTTTATGTCGGATGGCTATCATCCTGAAATTTGCCGAATTTTGTTTCAATCCCCTAGATCGGGGAAATTCTAATCAAATTGGAATGTTAGACTAGACTGGAGTAAAGAACACCTAGAGAGTTTCAATCCCCTAAATCGGGGAAATTCTAATCAGATATGCCATTGGTAACACCGCTATAGCTGTTACACGCAAATTTGTTTCAATCCCCTAGATCGGGGAAATTCTAATCAGATATAGACGAGAAAGTTGCTGCGCCGTTACTTGCAAATATGTTTCAATCCCCTAAATCGGGGAAATTCTAATCAAATTTAAGGAGAAAAAATGTTAAGTTTCGATCTTAATCCGAGTTTCAATCCCCTAGATCGGGGAAATTCTAATCAAATTCCGTCGGCTATGTTTACTTAGCGCTTCATGATGTGATGCTGTTTCAATCCCCTAGATCGGGGAAATTCTAATCAAATTAGACAAAGCTATCGACTTTGCAAAGACTCAAAAAGGTTTCAATCCCCTAGATCGGGGAAATTCTAATCAAATATTTTCCATGATGAAAACTGAAACAAGCGTTAAAACGTTTCAATCCCCTAGATCGGGGAAATTCTAATCAAATGTTGGGCAACAAGGACTTTAGCTTTAATGCTATTATGTTTCAATCCCCTAGATCGGGGAAATTCTAATCAAATAGCCCAAAAAGCGCATTAAAATTGACAATGAGTTTTTAAAGAACTATTTGCGAGCGCCATTATATCACAAAACGCGAAAAAGTCCGAGAAAGGGGCGAAAAATTAATTTCAAATTTCGAGGTTTTTGCTTAGGGCGGGCTTAAAAGTACGGATTTAAGCGTCTTTGCGCAAGCGCAAAAGTCCGAAAATCTAAACGCAAAAATTAAAATTTTAGGCTTTTTCGAATTTCTACTAAATTCCGCAAACGTAAAAAGCCCTAAAAATGGGACTTTTAAAATAGGCTAAATAGCGGAAGTCCGAGAAGCTGTTTTTGGCGCGAGCAAAATTTGAGCTTTGCGGACATTTTGAAACTTATGAAAATATAAAAGCGCGCTAAATCGGGAGGTTCAAATTTCCAAAAAGTCCGAAAATCAAATCCCTAAAAATGGAGCTTAGACGTAGGTGTCAGGGGAGTGAAAGATCTCGCCTTCGCCTAGGCTTTCGCTCTTAGCCATACAGGTTTTGCAGATGCGGTAGAATAGCACTTTGTCGGTTTTAGGCTCGATTATGCGCGCGATGCGCTGTTTTAGCTCGGCATAAATCCGCTCGGAGACGTCTAGCTCAAATACTGAGTAGTTCGCCCGCAGCCCGTAGCTTTCTAATAAGGCGGCGAGTTTGTTGCGGCGCTTAGTCGCACAGACGTCGTAGCAGATGATTAAATTCATTGAAATCTCCCGATGAAAGGCTTATATTTTTCGTTTTGGGTTACGGCTCGTTTTAGAGCGTAGGCTTGCTTATCTATGATATCCTGCGCTTTTAGCTTCTCGCCACGATACTCGGTATAAGCGAAGAGCTTTTCGTTTACGTTTTTGGCGATATTTTGTCTGGTCGAAACGGACAGGAGCCCGTCTTTTATCTCAAAGGGTTCGTTTTTATTCACCATCGAGATTACGGCGCGATCGACGATGAAGGCTCGAAATTCCTCGATGAGATCGAAGGCAAGAGTGGGCTTTTGCTCATCGAGTGCGTGTAGGTATGAGACATGAGGCGAGAGACCCGCAGCGGCGATGGATTTTAAAATTTTTGAATAGAGGATCGCGTAGCCGTAGTTTAGAGCGGAATTTACGACGTCGGTAGCGCCCTGAGTCACTCGCGCACTAAAGCCAAACTCGTAGTCGATCACCTTTGCAACCCTTTGCCAATAGGCGGTTGCAGCGCTGCCCTCAAAGCCCAAAAGCTCGTTTACGCTTGCGGCGTCTGGGACGCGGAGCTTTAAAATTTCTTGCATAGTCGCTATCTCTGAGCTTAAGCTTTTATGATATTTGCCTAGATATTTTAGATAGTTGATCTGATTTTTTAGCTTACCGATGATGAACTGCTGAGCGATACGGAGCGGTCTTTTGGTCTTTAGCAGCGAAATTTGCGAGGCGGCGGTTTTAGAGATGGCGGAATTTGCACTAATGAGCGTGGCGTAGCTGAGATTGGTCTTTTCGTCGATGAAATTTATGGAAATTTTCTTTTTGGCGCACTCTTTGATGACGGCGGAACTGAGTGAAATTTGAGCATTTATCATGATTTGCGAAATTTGATTTATAGGAAATTTGTGCTTGATAACGCCTTTGTTTTTTAGGACGAATTTACCTTGAGACAAAGCTAAAAAATAAAACGGCGTCGTAATGTGGATGACGGAGCTTTGCGAGAAAGTTTTTAGATACTCTCTTTTCTTTGCCTCAAGCGCGTTTCGGACGGATTTTATGGCGGGACGTTTGGCGTTTTTAAAGTAGGTTAGAATTTTGGCCTTTCTGGCTGTTTTGCCTAGCTCGTAGGGGAGGCTTAGATTGGTTAGGGCTTCGGCTAAAGTCCGCTTATCCGAGGTTTTTAGAAATCTGCGTATTAGGCTCGTTACGACTTCATCAAAATGCAGGTTAAATCTATCCTTTTGCGAGGACGAGAAAAGTTTAAGCGAGATAGCCTTTAGATGATATATGTAGGCGTTTAAATTTTCTACGCTTTGGCTTATCGCCTGCTTTTTGGCAGAGCTTGCGAGTTTGGCTAGAATGCGCTTAAATTTTTCCTCGCCGATACTTAAATTTGCGCCCTTAAAGCTTACGCCCAAAAAGACAAATTCGCTATCTTTGCCGTGAATGGAGGTTTTGGCTTCGTTTAGAGATAAGCTTATGGTTTTTAAAAAATCTTTCAGGCGCGCGAGTCCCCTCTTGGCGGCTTCATATGAAACAAAAAACATAACGAAATCATCGGCGTATCTAACGAACTCAGTACCGCTTTGTTCTAAAAATTTATCCATTTGATTTAGGTAGATATTCGAAAGCAGCGGGCTTAGGACGTCTCCTTGATGAACGCCCTTTACGTGAGCGCGGTAATCAAAGCGCTCAAAAATTCCGTTTTTGATCCAAAGTTCGATGAGCCTAATGATACGAGCGTCGCAGATATTTGCGCGCAAAATTTCAAGCAATTTTTCGTGATCGATATTTTCAAAGAAATCTTTGATGTCGGTTTTGACGGCAAAGCTGAAAATTTTAAAAAAATCACGGGCGCGAAAAATGGCGTTAGCATAGGATTTACCGCTACGGTAGGCGTAAGAGCGGTTTGAAAAGCTTTTGTCAAAATAGCCTGAAAGCTCGCGAGTGAGGATATTTTGCGCAAATTTATCTTTTAGCGAGGGGATGGCGAGCTTACGCAACTCGTCTTTGTTTTCTTTGGGGATAAAGGCTCGTTTTAAGGGCTGCGGCGAATAAGAAAGGCTAAAAATTTCGCTCTTTAGCTCGGCATAAAATTCGCCCGTGCAAATATCATCAGCGCCAAGTCCATCAAGCCCCAAAGCCGTGCGCTTTAGCCTTTTTAGCGCGTATTCAAAGGCGCCTGCGGTAAAAATATCCTCTAAACTTAGATCAAACATGACGCCTCCTCGTCATTGCATTTAGCTAGTAAATATCGCGCAAAACGCGCCAATACCGTAATCCACGGCAAATTTATCCGCTCCGCGACTCGCGGCAAAATTTGAATTCTGCGGTACAATTTAAATCCGCTCTGCCTTTATCTTGCCTAGTCCGAAAACCGTGCTTTTGCCGACTCCGGTAATTTGAGCGAGTTGCAAAAGCTTTACCGAGCGCTCATCAAGCCCGAAAGCTCGCATCCGTCCGAGTACGCCGCCAAATTGCATTTTAGTGTGCTGGCGGTTTGAGTAGCGATTGATGTCGTAAAAGTGCAAATCCTGCTCGAAGCGGCAGAATTTTACCTCGAATTTATCTATAGCCTTGCCCGTTATGTTCTCAAATCTCATAGCGATTTGGCGAATAAAGGACTTAAAGTCGATCTCGCGGCGGACGAGGACGTTTTTTTGCTTCATACGAAGCGGGGTAAGAAGCGAAATTTCATAATCGCCCGCAGCAAAATCGGGCGTGAAATTTAGCGGCTCAGGCTTATTTGAAAGTAGAGATTTAGGCTCTACGATTTCGCCGTTTAGAGTAAAATTTGAAAATTTAAACTTGCGTCTGCTTACCTCAAGCCCGATTTCTTGCATATTTGCAATAGCGATAGCGACGTGAGGCAGGTAGCACGCGGCGTGCTCAAAAAGTAAAATTTTAAAATCAAAGCTCTTTTGATTAAGATCGATATCTAGCCTGAAATTTGGCGTATCGGATACATTTTCAAAAAATTCATTATACGCACATTCGCCGAAGATGTCGCATTTCTCGCAGCTTGCACTTACGAAAGGACAACTCGCCTTTCTAAGAGCATATCCAAAAGCGCCCCTGATCGCCGAGCCGATAAAAGGATGCGAGGGCTTTAAATCGGTGCCGCAAATGCCTAGCTCTAAATATTTAAGCATGAATGACCTTTTGTATTTTTGAGAAAATTATACTATAAAATGAGCTTTTGCATTTTAAAGCGGACGAAATATGCTTGCAATTGTAAGTTTGATAAGAAATTTTACACAGTAAAATTATTTAAAATTTGATCGTTTTGGGAATTTTGCTTACAAAATAAATTTTATACTTTTGTTAATTTTCATTAGGCTCTCTTTAACTTAAACCCATATAAAGAAAGAAGCAGTAAGTTGCGATGAGAACTATGCTCTTGAAAAGTAACGAGCGTAGCGAAGTTAAAAAATAAGTATATAATTCGTTTCCGAATTTCAGAAAAGAAATTTAGAGAAATTCTCAAGTATTTTGCAGAGGATATAGAAGCATCAAAGATATCAAATTTGACTAAGCGTAAATTTAATGGTGTGCTTGTCAAAATTTGGGTTAGTTTTTAACCCAAATTTTAAAGTCAAGAGTTGTGTAGTGCCGTGTCGCTTTTGGCGGTCTACCGAAAAATCACAATTTAAGATTAAAATTTAAAGGTCGGACTTGCGCCCGACCAGTATCAGAAAGGAGGAGTTAAAATATATAGACCGCGCCGAGCACGATAAACGCTCTTAAGCAAAAGCCGCCCACAAGCACGCCGTATTCGTTATAAACACAGCTTTTTACCTCCTCGCCGCCGTGCGCGCAGATGCTGCCGTCCGCATTCACGCTGCAGCTGCGAAGCATAAATTTACTTCCGCCTGGCAGCGGCAGAGCAAGTCCAAACACGACAAAGCCTATCCAAAACATCGGCGCAAGCGAGCCGCCGACTATCTTCGTTACGCTAGCCATGCCCGCAGCCTCGCTTCTCACGCTCGCAAACAGCGCTAGTACCGCAACGATCTCAAGCGCGACTAACACGACGTGAAATTTATGCGCGCAGTGGCTTAGCCCGTGCCCGGCATTTAACGTAGCGGCGGCGTTCGCACTAAGCCCCGTAGAGATCGCGGAGATCGTAAATAAAATCGGCAGCCACACGCTAGCCCAAAGCGGGATCGCCTTTACGACGTAAAGCAGTAGCCCCGTATATCCCATCACTCCAAGCGCCAAAATAGCTCCGAGCGTGAGCATCATATCGCAAATTTTACCGCTCTTTTTGATCTGCAAAAGCACCAAAACGCTGACTACGATAAAAAACGTAAGTAGATACGTACCTATGCTCATCATCGATACCGGACGCGTATAGAGCTGCAAAATTTTAAGAGGATTTATCGCAGCGCTCGGCGCCAGGTCAAATAGCAAAAGCGCGGTTCCTATTATTACCGCAACGGGTGCTAGCAGAAAGCCGAACTTATAAAACCTCTCGTTTAATGAGCCCAAAAAGCCTTTGTAAGCCAAAGCCGAGCACAAAAACGCCCCGGCGCCTAAACCGCCTAAAAACAAATAGATGACTATGAGCCATCCCCAAGTCGTCTGTACCATTGTCATTCCTTTAAATTTTTAAAAATTTCAGGATCTTTTAGTGCCCTTTTCAGCGCATCAATCTCACTATTTAGGTAGAGATTTAAAAAGCCCCCAAAGTTCTTCCAAACGTCTAAATTTGCGTGCTCGTCGCAGCGAGCGGCAAATTTGCAAAACCACTGCGACGGATGAGCAGCAATAAATTCCGCCTTTTTACGCAAAATTTCGTTAAATTTAGCCTCATCCTCCGCCTTTAGCGCGCTAAAACTTAGAAAATAAAGATATTGTAGCTCGTACCCGATGAAATCGTCGGGAAATTTATCAAGCTGCGCATCCTCGAGCTTT
>ERZ772766.341-NODE-341-length-27813-cov-6.043627_pt1 | contig 27813 bp, 27 predicted proteins | sample MGYA00511379_ERZ772766 | MGnify/ENA primary metagenome ERZ772766 (study PRJEB29015, sample SAMEA2737895) | human oral metagenome | biome: human oral; feature: human-associated habitat; material: dental | place: China | collected 2116 ...
TCACGCATTGTTATACCGAAACTTCTATTGAATATGAACGTAGGAGTGAATCTTCTATTGCCTCAGGCGAACCCTTTTCATTCGATTTTAGTTTTGAAGGACAACCCAAACCTTCTTTTCACCCTAAAATCCATACTTTCTTCGAGCGGATTGTAGCTTACTTACCTTTCTTAAAGGACTATCATTTTAGCATTGCCTCACATAATTCTTTCCCTCATAGCAGTGGTATTGCGTCTTCTGCAAGCGCAATGGCTGCCCTCTCGGTATGCTTAATGCAGATTTCTAAAGAGTTAGGAGAGACTTATACAGAAGAAGCTTTTTGGCAAAAAGCCTCTTTCTTGGCGCGCTTGGGTTCGGGTAGTGCCTGCCGAAGTGTGCAAGGCAGTATAGTAGTATGGGGTGAACACCCTGCCATTATAGGGAGTTCCGATGAATATGGTATACCCTATCCCCTCCCCGTTCACGAAGTTTTTCAAAATTATCAAGATACTATTTTGCTCATCGATAGAGGTCAGAAGCAAGTCAGCAGTACCATAGGTCATAACCTAATGCACGGTCACCCTTTTGCTGAGGCGCGTTTTGCACAAGCCAATGAGAACATCAATAAACTTGTCAGAAGTTTTGCTTCCGGTGATGTAGAACGTTTCATAGAAGTAGTGGAAAGTGAAGCTCTCACTCTGCACGCAATGATGCAAACCAGTATTCCATACTTTATTCTGATGCGCCCCAATACGTTAGAAGTGATTCAGCGCATATGGCAATATCGCAAAGAAACGAATATCCCACTTTGTTTTACGCTCGATGCAGGGGCTAATGTACATCTGTTATACCCTAAAACTTCTACTACGGAAGTAAAATGGTTTATAGAAGAGGATTTAGCTCAATTTTGTGAAGGACGACAATATATTCACGACGAAGTAGCTACTATTTAACCCGATTTCTTCTCCGTTGGTTTTAGTATCTTCCACAGCTGTAATCTGTATCTGTGCGAGACCTTCAGGTAGCTTGTTGCTTATTTGTTTGATTTGTAAAGATTTGTAAGATTTCTGTAGCGTAAGCTACACTTTTCTTACATCAAACTCACATTAAATAACAAATAATTGATTTTAGCCCTTTTTTTGATAATTCACATATTTGCTAATTGGCAAATTATTCCTACCTTTGCACAAATTTCTTAAACGAATGAACAAAACTGTTCTCATCACTGGTGCTACATCGGGCATAGGCAAAGAAACCGCCTTGCTACTTGCCTCCAAAGGCTTTTTGGTCTATGGAACAGCACGCAATGTAGAAGGCAAAAACTTGCCTTTTCGTCTCTTGCCAATGGACGTGCGAAACGAAGCTTCTATCAAAGAAGCGGTACAGCAAATCCTCACCGAAGTAGGTCGCATCGATATACTTATCAATAATGCAGGTGTAGGTATTACGGGTGCCGTAGAAGAACTCCCCACCGAGCAGTTGCACAACGTTTTCGCTACCAATTTCTATGGTGCTATAACTGTGATACAACAAGTCCTCCCAGCAATGCGCTCTCAGGGAAGCGGACGTATCATCAACATTGCTTCTATTGCAGGTTATATGGGCTTGCCTTTTCGTGGAGCTTATTCAGCCAGCAAAGGCGCTCTCCTCCTGATGAGTGAAGCTCTACGTATGGAAGTTAAGTCTTTTGGTATAGAAGTCTGTACCATTTCCCCAGGCGATTATGCTACCGATATTGCCTCTCGCCGTTACCACACCCCTGTAAACGAAGGTTCTCCTTATGCCGAAGTCTATGAAAAACAACTCCGTCTGATGAACAAGCACGTCGATAGTGGTGGCGACCCCAAAGAAATGGCAGATAAAATACTGAAAGTCATCAATACCAAACACCCAAAAGTACATTATAAACAAGGTAGTTTCTTGCAGAAGTTCTCCATTGTCCTCAAACGACTCTTGCCGAGCAAATCCTACGAGAAAATGCTAATGAAACACTATCAATTATAAATTATTAATAATGAAATTTTTTATCGATACAGCGAATTTATCGCAAATTCAAGAAGCCCAAGATTTGGGCGTGTTAGACGGCGTAACCACTAATCCGTCGTTAATGGCAAAAGAAGGTATCACCGGCAAAGCCGCGATACTAAAACATTATACTGATATCTGCACTATCGTAGAAGGCGATGTTTCTGCCGAAGTAATCGCCACCGATTTTGAAGGCATTGTGCGAGAAGGCGAAGAACTCGCCGCCCTTCACCCTCAAATCGTGGTAAAAGTACCGATGATAAAAGACGGTATCAAAGCCATTAAATATTTCACCGATAAGGGTATTCGTACCAACTGTACGTTGGTATTCTCAGCAGGTCAGGCGCTTTTGGCAGCCAAAGCAGGGGCTACTTACGTGTCGCCTTTCATCGGTAGACTCGACGATATCTCAACCGACGGTCTTTCGCTCATCGAGGACATACGTCTCATTTACGACAACTACAATTTCGAGACTCAAATCCTTGCTGCTTCTGTGCGTCACACAATGCACATCCTCGAATGTGCCAAAATAGGTGCCGATGTGATTACCGCACCGCTCAACGCCATCTTAGGGCTTCTCAAACACCCCCTTACCAACAGTGGCTTAGCTCAATTCTTAGCCGATTATAACAAAGGAAATAAATAATATGTCACACATTACACACCCCTATTTTGGTACACTCGATTCCAATGCAATAAAAGAAGACGTTGATGTAATTTGGGAGCAAGAAGTTACCTTTCAGGAGCTCAGTACTCCTGTCGAATTTCATCTTTGGGCTGCTAAAGATCAAGAAATCAGTATTGAAAGGTTAGATTTGTTTGAGCAATTCATCAAACATTTCCCCGAAAAAGACCAAGAAGCACGCCAGCAGTTAAAAGCTTACTTAGAAGAAGATAGTTACTATATGGACTTCCATATAGAAGAATTGGATTTAGAAGTAGGCAACGATATAAACTCCTTTGTTGCAGCGATGCAAACCCACCGCGTAGCTCTTTGGAATTGTTTAGACGAAGATATAGTAGTCGACTATATGATTGACCCCGAACAAAGCGACGAAATCCTTGCGGTACGTTTCAATATAGACGGCTCTTTTAATTCTATCGACTGGGAAAGCTAATTAGATTAACAACTATCTACAAATCAACTTAGCCAACGTTTCGAACTTTGGCTAAGTTTTTTATTTGCTCATTTGCTTATTAGTTTGTACTTTTGTCCCCTAACTACTATTCACTTTACTTATATGAACTGGATAACTGTAAAAGAATACGAAGATATTACGTATAAAAAATGTGATGGCGTAGCGCGTATCGCCTTCAATCGTCCTGAAGTGCGCAATGCTTTTCGCCCTAAAACTACCGCCGAACTGCTCGATGCGTTTAAAGATGCTTATGAAGATATCAATATAGGCGCCGTTTTACTCTCTGCCGAAGGTCCCTCTCCCAAAGATGGAGTGTGGAGTTTTTGCAGTGGTGGCGACCAAAAAGCGCGTGGTCATCAGGGGTATGTAGGCGACGATGGTTACCACCGCCTCAACATCCTCGAAGTGCAACGCCTTATTCGCTTTATGCCCAAAGTGGTGATTGCAGTAGTCCCCGGTTGGGCAGTGGGCGGCGGACACTCATTGCACGTGGTGTGCGACCTTACCCTCGCCAGCAAAGAACACGCTATTTTCAAACAAACCGATGCTGATGTAACGAGTTTTGATGCTGGTTATGGGTCGGCTTATCTCGCTAAAATGGTCGGACAGAAGAAAGCCCGCGAAATCTTCTTCTTGGGGCGCAACTATTCTGCTCAAGAGGCTTTCGAGATGGGAATGGTAAACGCAGTAGTCCCTCACAACGAGTTAGAAGCTACCGCTTTTGAGTGGGCACAAGAGATAATGGCAAAATCGCCTACTTCTATCAAAATGCTGAAATTCGCTATGAACCTCACCGATGATGGTATGGTAGGGCAACAAGTATTCGCTGGTGAAGCTACCCGTTTAGCGTATATGACCGATGAAGCCAAAGAAGGACGCGATGCCTTCCTCGAAAAACGCAAACCTAACTTCGAAAAGAAATGGATTCCTTAACAATTTGCTAATTCAATATTATGACTGAAAAATTTACCTTAAAAGAAGATGCTCAAGGCAATAAAAATCCTATATTGCCAGAGGGAGTGAAAAACTACCTCATCGACATTGATGGTACGGTAGGCGAGGATATCCCCAATGAAGAACCCGAGCGAATGGCTACTGCCGAGGTATTTCCCGATGCTCTAGCACAAGTAAACAAATGGTATGACGAAGGTCACGTGATTTACTTTTTCACCTCACGTACCGAAGCACACCGTAAAGTTACTGAGCAATGGCTCAAAAAGCACGGCTTTAAGTATCACGGCATCATCTTTGGCAAACCTCGAGGTGGCAACTATCATTGGATAGACAATCACATCGTAAAAGCTACCCGCTATAAGGGCAAATTCACCGATTTTGTCCTCAGAGAAGAAACCGTAGAAGTGTTTAACGATTAGTGCGAGCCGTCTTTCGCTGGCGCGAGCTTGTAGCTCGTGCCTATTCTGTCCGACTTGTCTGACTTGTCCTACAAATCTTAGCTGGCGCGAGCTTGTAGCTCGCACCAAATTGATAAAATAGATTATTATGATTCCAACAATGGCAGAACTCTCAGCTCGTGGCGAAACCCCCGAGGTACTCTTCTGGGTAGGCTGTGCTGGTAGTTTTGACGACCGCGCCAAGCGCATTATCAAAGCCTTTGCTCACCTCTTGCAAAAAGCAGGGGTGCGTTTTGCCGTACTCGGCACCGAAGAGAGCTGCACTGGCGACCCTGCCAAGCGTGCAGGTAATGAATTTCTCTTCCAAATGCAGGCAATGACGAATATCAAAGTGCTGAACAGCTACCATATTACTAAGATAGTAACCGCTTGTCCGCACTGTTTCAACACTCTTAAAAACGAATATCCTGCCTTAGGCGGACACTATGAAGTCCTCCATCATACCGAATTGCTCAAAACTTTGGTGCAGGAAGGCAGACTTACCATTGAGGACGGTGCTTTTAAAGGGAAACGCATCGTCTTTCACGACCCTTGTTATTTGGGCAGAGCCAACAAGGTGTACAATGCCCCTCGTGAACTCTTACAAAAACTCGATGCTGATTTAGTAGAGATGAAGAGTTGCAAGGCACGTGCTCTTTGTTGTGGAGCAGGAGGCGCTCAGATGTTCAAAGAAGCTGAAAAAGGCGATAAGGATATCAATGTTTTGCGCACTGAACAAGCCCTTGAAGTGCACCCCAATATCATCGCTACCGCTTGTCCGTTTTGTAACACTATGATGACTGATGGTATAAAGACAAAAAACAAAGAAACACAAGTAAAAGTATACGACATCGCAGAATTACTTGACAATAGTGAAAAATGAAGTTCCTTCTGCTCTATGAAATCCTCTACGTCCTACTGATAATCGCTATTTGTTTGCGCATCGTGTGGGACACCCGTTCGGTGAGTAAAGCCCTAGCGTACTTGCTCTTGGTTATCTTTGTGCCTATATTGGGGGCTATCTTTTACTTCTCATTTGGCATCAACTATCGCAAGCATAAAATATACCACAAAAAGCTCACTATCGACCAATCCTTTCGTCAGCGATTAGAACATATCTATCCGCAGATACGTGCCCATCTAAACTCGCTTGATACTGCTTTCATCACTCCCTATGAAAAGAGTTTACGCTTTCTCTCGAACATAGAAGAACGCCTATCTATTATCCCTAACGAAGAGGTGAAGGTGATATGCAACGGCGAAAACCTATTCCCTGAACTACTCGATACCCTACGCGCAGCAAAGCACCATATTCATATAGAGTATTACATCTACGAGAATGACCACATAGGTAATGCCATTAAAAATATCCTTATTGAGAAAGTGCAGGCAGGGGTAGAGGTGCGCTTTATTTATGATGATTTCGGAAGTCAAGGCATTCGCAAGAATATAGTAAAAGAACTCTTAGCTAATGGCGTGCCTGCTTTCCCTTTTTACAAAATCAACTTTGTAAAACTCGCTAACCGTATGAACTACCGCAACCACCGCAAGATAGTGGTGGTGGACGGCTATACCGCTTTCGTAGGAGGCATCAACATCAGTGATAAGTACAACAACGATGAGCCTAATGCTCTTTATTGGCGGGATACTCACCTAAAAGTACGAGGTTACTCAGCTCACGTATTGCAAGCAGTATTCTTACAAGATTGGAATTTTTGCAGTGAGGAAAACGTAGCTATCGATGCACCTTACTTCCCCATAGTCACACAGCCCTACCCTACCGATTATTTTACACAAATCGTCTCTAGCGGTGCAGATTCTGACTTATCTAACATTCTCTTCGCTACCGTACAACTCATCTACGCTGCCAAGCGTGAAATCCTGATTACCACTCCTTATTTTATTCCCGACACTTCACTGCAAGAAGCCCTCATCATTGCCGCACTTAGCGGGGTAGAGGTGAAATTACTTGTGCCAAAAGAAGGCGATTCGGTGTTTGTACATACTGCCAGCGAATCGTTTTTTGAAGAACTACTAAAGGCAGGGGTAGAAATCTACCGATACGAAAAAGGCTTTGTACACGCCAAGACTTTTGTGATAGACGGTGAAGTAGCCTCAGTAGGGACAGCTAACCTCGATGCGCGGAGTTTCGACCTTAACTTTGAAGTGAATGCCTTAGTGTACAACAAAGAAGTTGCAGGTGATTTGCGCAGGATTTTCTATAAGGATTTGGAAGACGCTAGTTTATTAAGGTTAGAAACGTGGGAAAAGCGGAGTAAGTTCAAACAGCTTATAGAACGTATCGTGCGGTTGTTTTCACCCTTCTTGTAAAACAAAAAAGGCTTCCTTATAGGAAGCCTTTTGTTGGTCTACTAGGACTCGAACCTAGAATAACAGAACCAAAATCTGCTGTGTTACCATTACACCATAGACCAATCACATTTCATTTTTGCGGTGCAAAGGTACTGCTATTTTTCTAATCTGCAAATTTTTTAATAGTTTTTTTTACGAAAAATAAATTAGAAACAAATAAAATACTTTATAATTAGGTAGTTAATCACAGTTCTCTTCTGATAGTATTCTATTTTTTAACAAGTAAAAGCACTGATTCCTTCCCATTCTTTCGTATTCCTTCATCTGAACCACACTCACTAAAAAGCCTCATTGCTGTGCAATGAGGCTTTTGTCATTCGTTAATACTCCAAGTTTCTTCTACTTCCCAGTTGGCGCGGAGCTCTATGAGTTGCGGGGAATACCAGACTCGCTCGGGCTGGCGTTGTTCAAGGAAACTACCTGTGTCCCACTCTCGATTAGCATTCTTGTCCTCTATCAGCCGTAAGCGGAACTTACTGGGGTTTACGTTCTCGAACACATATTGCTCTTGTGGTTTTTCAACATAAAGCTCTCGCACTACCTCGGTAGCTTTTTCGTTGGTGAGTTGCAAAATAACAGGGTATTGCAAGGTCTTCTCATCGGTGTTGAGGTGTAGCTTAAAAATGGCTACTTCTTCGAGTTTTTTGGTATGTAGGTTTACTTTTAGTGTATCGTTCGTATGTCCAAAAAAGTCGGTGAGCGCATTAGGAAGTGCTTCTATGCGGTAGGTCTCGTCGTTCTTTTTATCGAATAGCACATAGTATTCCAAGCGATTAGGCGCTAATTGTGTTTTAAACGGAACAGCTACTGCCGTAGAATCTTTGCCTGCAAACACTTTTAGCTTAGTGCTATCGGTCTTTACTATGGGGATATTACTCCTAAAACCAAAGTCTTTGTACATCGGCAAATCACCTGAAAAAAGGTTCTCTATCTGCAAACTGTCGTTTTTCATTTCCTTTATACGGACTTTAAACGTATCAATTTTTTTCTGTTTTGCTACTGTAAATACCAAAGAATCCTTCTGTTTAGGGCTATACCACAGGTTAAGCGTATCTTTCTTGGGGTCTTTGGAGACGATATACTTAAAATCTTTACTCACCGGTGATATGGGATTGATGCTCACACTATCGGTTTTACCTTCGAAGCCAAACTGTATGTGGTTGCCCGCCACTTGTGTAGGGCGGTGTGCTTTATAAGGAGGCACTTCTTTAAACAAGCGCAATTTGGGGTAGAAACCCTGTGGATTCCCCTTTAAATAGGCAACGGTGATAGGTTCTTCCATAAAGGCAATTTTGTCGTCTTTGGGATTGAACAGATAGTTCGCACTCTTCTCTTTCAGCGCAATGAGCTTATATTTGCCTTCTTTAAGGTATTCGAGCACAAAGCTATCGAGACTATCGAGCGTATTGGTGACGTAAGTAGGTTGCGTTTTGTACACGAGCGAATCGTTATACTGCTCGTTATAGGAGTAGAGCATCACCGTTACAAAGTTATCGGGTTTAGGGGCAATGGCATCGGCAATATCACCTTCATACCAAAGCGAGTCGAGCGCATCGCCAGTGGAAAACACGTATTTAAAATCGGGCAAAGGATTGCCTTCGTTGTAATCCTGAATACTATTACCGAAGTTCAGCACGTAGGTAGTATTGGGTTTTAGGGTATCGATAATGTTTATTTCCAACCATTTCGAAGCTGAAGTAGGCGAAATAGTAGGGAAGGTTTTCATCGGGGGGGAGATGATAAGCTGTTTGCGCACGTCTTTGGTAACCACAAACTCATCGAACTGCAAACGTATTTTCTTGCCGTGGAACTTCATTGCTCCCGACCTTGGCACCGACTGCAAAAGGACAGGTGCAGTAGTATCTTTGGGACCTCCTGTGGGCGAACCACGACGGGCACACTGCCACAGCAGTAAGGCGATGAATATAGTGAGCAGTATGGGGAATCTATGTTTCATATAATGAGTTACAAGGTAATTTTTTGCAAAAGTAGTAAATAATTAGTGAATTGGCAAATTCAGCAAATAGTGCATTGACAAATCTATCCATTAATAAAAATGTTAATACTTGTTAAATGCTTGCGTTTTTTTTAGTTATAAGAGCTGAGTATCTTAAATCTTTTTAAAAATTATAAATATATAATAGTCAATATATTGTCTTTATTTTTATATTTTACTTTTTAGCTACTTTAACCGAAGGTAAGACGAACCTAAGGCGAATCTAAACCGAAGCTAAGGCGAAGGAAAGGCGTTAGAAAACTGAATATCAAACGGGTAAAAAAGGCTGATTTTTTTTGAACAAAATGCAGGTAAAAGTGTTTTTTTAACAAAAAAACCGCAACGTATTTCATCTGCAAATTGTCTATTCTGTTAAAGTGTTGCTTTGTACCCAAAGGCTATCTATAGCTATTTTGCCAAAAGCCGACTTGTCATCTGCTAAGCCACTGTATTGTTCAAACGATACTTCAGAGGTAGTAAGCAGGCGTTTTTCGGTTTGTATAGCCTTAAAGTACTCTGCTTTACGCTGTTGCCATAGAGCCCAAAAGGGCGATTTATAACCGTAAATACTCGTGAGAATTTTAATTGTTCTTTGTTAACTACGGGGAAATAAGCGCAGAACAACGCGGGGTAATGCTTGTAAAACTCTGGAGATTTCTCAGTAGTGGGCATTATGGTTATTGGTTTATAAAATCTTGTTCTTCTTTGGTAAGTAAAAACTTGGCTTCACCTTGTTTGTGAGGAGTAACGTATTCAAAGAAAGGTTTTTCAACCTCTATTCTGTCATTCTTTTTTATTTGTCCTTTTGTTACACCCGTACGCAAGAAAGATTGCTCTGTTTGAAGATTATCTCTTTTGTTATTATATTCAATACCTCCTTTAGCTTTTACATAAAGACTGCTAAACAATAATTTGTTCTTATAATTACTGAAAGTAATATCTAAGGAAAAACTATCTGAGATAGATTTAAAAGGAATTTTGCTTTCCTTTGAAATACCTTCACTTACAGAATGCTTGGTATCATTAAAGATAATGCGTTTCACTGCATTAGTCTGATTATCAAAATAAATAACCGAATTAGTTAATTTAAGACTGAGCTCTTTTTTGATAACAATGTCTGCATTAAAAGTTACCTTGGTATGCTCAGTGTCTTTTTCAACTTTTTTAATTTCAATATTCTCCCCATAATACTTTATGAAAGATAAATAGCTGTTAGGATAAAGATATTGAAATAGGTTTTTAGGATCTAAAAAAGCTCCTTGCGTTTTAGTTGTTCCTTTTTTAATATGTGAATAATCAGTATTTTTAAGTGCAACAGCCAACTGTTTATCTAATGTTTCTTGTGGGATAAATAAATATTGTTTGAAGTACCAATTTAACTGTACTTGATAAAGCCGTGTAAGAGTATCATTTCTTATAAACTTTTCTCTATAAGTACATTCTAATGTTTTAGCATTAGTTTCATAGAGCTTTTTATAATTATCTAACACGTATCCTACTTGTTTTTTTAAGTCAAAATTATAAATAACTACCTCATCAAGCAAAATTTCTTCAGGAGTTAAATACAGAGTGCTGAAAGAAGTGTCTTTATTTATAACTAATCTCTTTGTTGTATAACCTACACAACTTACAATTAAGCTATCTTGTATGCTAAAATCTATTTTTGCTTTACCCTCTTCATTAGTAATTGTTCCTTTTTCAAGATTAGGCAGATATAGATGCACATTGCTAATAGGCTGTTTGGTTGTATTATCCAAAACATTTATAATCTTCTGTTGTGCAGCAAGAAATTGAAAAATGATTAGTAGTAAAATTGTTGTTATACGTAATTTTAGTTTCATAAGTTTGTTATGTTAAATATTTAGATATTATGCTTATTGGTTTATAAAATCTTGTTCGTCTTTGGTGAGTAAAAACTTGGCTTCACCTTGTTTGTGGGGGGTAATGTATTCGTGGAAAGACTTTTGAATATCTATTCTATCTTCCTTTTTAATATGTTTGTTCTGTACTCCTGTACGCAAAAAACTATGTTCAAAAAAGAGTTTATCTCTTTTCCCTTTATATTCAACAGCTCCTATGAGTCTTACACAATAAGAACTAAATAGTAGTTTGCCTTTATAGTCAGTTAAAGTGAGTTCCAAGCGATAATTATCTGTAATAGACTTATAAGGCTTATTAGTTTTCTCAGAAACTTTATCCTTCGTACCTTGATGTATGTCGTTAAAAATAACTTTTCTCACAGCATTGGTAGTATTGTCAAACACCAATACCGATTTTTCAAGCTTTAGAACTAGTTTTTTATTGATTACAATATCAGCATTAAATGTTACTTTAGTAACATCTTTACTTTTCTCTACTTTTTTAATTTCAATATTTTCACCAAACTGATTTATAAATGACAAATAAGTGTTCACAAAAAGATACATAAACATTGGTGTTCTTTCTAAGTGAACAGAACGAGCCACTACTTCATCTTCACTTAACATTTTAGAGTAGTCAATATTCTTAAGTTGGATTTGTAATAGTTTTTCTAAAGGTTGGTTAAAAGAAGCATAACGATAACTCTTGCTCCACCAACTTAACTGCACTTGGTAGAGCCTTGTTAAGGTATCATTTCTTATAAATTTTTCTCGGTAGGTACACTCTAATATCTTAGCCTTAGTATCATACAATTTGAAGTAATTATCTAAAACATACTTCACTTTCTTTTTTAAATCAAAATTATACAGTACTACTTCCTCAAGTTGTATTTCCTGAGGATTGAGATAGACAGTTGCTTTAGTAAAGGTTTTATCTGTAAAAATCTTTTTGGTAGCATAGCCTATATGGCTTAAGGTAAGCGTATCATTTTCTACGGTAATGCGTAACTTACCTTCCTCATTGGTAATAGTGCCGTTGAGAGAGCGTGTGTAATAGGCTTCAACGTTGGGAATAGGCTGTTTTGTAGAGGCATCGAGTAGGGTGAGTTCAGCTACTTGGGCGGGCAAGGCTGTGGCTGTGAATAATAGGATAAGGAATAGTATTTTCATATTGTTATGTTTTTACATTACTTTAAAAATTAGAAATTACACGGTATTCTTTTTGGTTATGAGTTTTATTGATAAAGTTCCGCATTTCATTGGTAAGAGGCAATTGGTTTTGAGTCTCCCAAAACTCCTTGTTATAAGGCACCTCTAATTTAAACAGTTCTTTTTTACCATTTACATTGGCTTTAAAAGTACTAAGGTCTGAAAAAGGGTGGGTAACAATGAGCTCGAAACTTACATCATATACAATTCTTTCTTCGCCTACATATCCTTCTACTTTTGCGTTAACTATGGCATTGGCTATAAAATACTTGCCTTTTTTAGCATCTTTCTCAAGCTTATCTTTACAATAATAATCAATAGTTCTATACTTTATAAAAGGCTTTTTAGTATAGGGTATTTTATGAATAGTTTTAGGGTTGGTTTTATAAATACGTTCTTTAATAGCATAATCATTAGTATTGATGATAAAATATCCTATTGATTTTTGATAATCATCTTCGTTTTTAGGTGTATATTCTATCTTCTGATGCTGTTCATCTATAGTTTTAGGTCGTGAAAAATGATAGTTTTCTTGATTTAAAAATAGAATATTACTCCACCATTGAAAAACATCATCTAAGGAAGGGATATCAAAATCGTCTGCTCGCATACCTTTCTTTTCTATACCAAATTTACGCATATTTAGCAATTGAAAGGTGAAATTTTTCTTGACTCCTAATAATTTATCTCGTTTGATACGCCCACTGAAATCTTCTATTTTCACGAGTTCACCATTGCGTTTGAGCACACAACGCAAGAAGAAATCTTCAACAAAAGGTTCCATAGGATAATTGGTGCTAGCGTGATTATAGGCTTCTTGTAGTATGTTTTTGTTGGAAAGGGTTACTTCGTCTAACTGAAAAGGTTTTGGGGTAAGGTACAAGGTGTCTTTTGTACGACTCAGCGCTTTGAAAGTAGTTTTGAGGGTTTCATAGCCTAACATTTTTATAGTTACGCTATCGTTGGCTGAATAGAATACAAAGTGCCCATCGTCATTAGTAATGGTGTAGTCGTTGGCATTATGAATTGTAGCAGCGCGCAAAGGGGCTTTAGTATCTTTATCTAAAAGATACTTTGAGGTAGTGTGCTGTGCCACTACGCATTGACTACAAACCAAAACTATACATATAACTGCTTTCATATAAATTATTTTATTATATTTTTGCGCCAAAGATAGTAATAATTAGTAAATAATATACCCTTGCACGACAAGCTTTTGCTAAATATCCCTATACCCTAAAAACTATAGTCTATGCTTTATTGAACTTGTCCAATGCAAATCCCTTTCCCTTTACTACCGAAAAACAAATGGTATAAAGTTACGAACTCACCAAGCAGAAAGATTTTCCCGAGTTTCTCAAAACCCAAAATCATAAACTGCCTATAGCGTTACAATCTACGGCTTAAATAAGAAAAAAGCTCCTATAAGAGGAGCTTTTTCTGAAAGAAATTTCAAACACAAATACAATGTAAAAGTCTCTAACTAATATGTGAATTCTATTGTTTTTACTTCTTTACCGTTTTCCTTTACAGTAGCTTTAAGAGGGTATTCGGTTTTAAAGTAACTGTAAGCGGTTTCTTGCTCGTAACTACGTCCTGTTGTACCAGAATCCTTTACCGTTTTCTTGGTAATGTTATTTCTAGCGTATTGCTCATCTAAGAATACTTCGGGGTGAGTAGCTCTATAAGACAAATGCAAAAACCAAGGATTGGTTCTACCATCATACTGGTAGGTTGTTACTGAAGTCTTATTACCTGCCGTGTGAGTATGTTCTCTTACCGTTTCGTTGTAGTTCAACACATAAGTATCTGTAGCAGTAGTAGTAGCGGTACTCTTCACTCCACTCGTTTCAGTGTATTCGCTTGTTACAGCCTTTATCTCATTGAGTACTTCACGATTGTAGACTACCACTGTATACTTAGTTACATTAGCCGATAGCTTTTCACTTTTAGTATGTTTTTTTAACCTGCCACCATCATACTCATACTCATCTACGGTTGGTAAACTCTCTTTGCCTACCACAGTAGTTGTTTTCTTAAGCAAGCGTCCTCTTTCACTGCTATACTTGTCATACACAACTTCCTCTTTTTTCACATTGCCTTCTGTGTAAACCGTTTTGATAGGAAAAGTCCCGTCATACGAAGTCTCGTACACTTTTTCCACAGTTCTACCGGTGCCATCTATCACTTTTATTGTGTGTTTGCGTACCAATCCTAATACATTTTGTACATACTCAAAAAGATTTTCAGTAGTTTGTGTTTGGGTACCTTGTGCAGGTAGGGTCATCTCCACTATCTTATCTGCAAAATAGATAGGATCTGAAGGTGGTAAATCGTCGCCTTTATCACAAGCTGTGAATAAGCCAACTGTCGAAAGTAATAAAATAACTCTTTTCATTGTATATAATTATTTTGAAGATTATCTATGTTTGTAATGCTCGTACTTTCTAGAATCCGTGCGAGTCTTTCCAAGCCAAAGACTTATACGCTATTTTTAATATGTGTGCCGTGTTACACTCCTTATAAAATAACTATTGTGCTAAAACACTGCAAGACACACTTGTTTACATCATATTTATACTAATTCTACTATCAAAAATCTTGCCATAAAGCACTTTTTCTCCTAAAAACAACCTCTTTTTAACATTTATTCGGTATACCTCAAGCCTTCTTTCACCGTTTTTTTAGTAACTCCGGCAATTTCTACCTCTTTTTACCTTTTACTCACATACCCAACTGTGAGCCCTCACTAACTTTACCTTTCCTTTTACGCCTGTGCGGCTCGCACCTTTTACTTAAGAATAGGCGCTTTCACCCCTTCTCCAAAGCAAATATCCCCCGTAAATACAACCGCTTCGTCCCATAAACCTTCGTCGATAAACTGTTGTAATGTATAAGCCCCTCCTTCCACAATCATACTTTGTAAATTCATTTCATACAGTTTAGCACAAATTTGTTCCAAAGGTTTATGCTTAAAATCTATCGTGAAAAAATCAGTGTGTATCATCTCCGGAACAGACGTCTCTTCAGTAAAAAACAAAGTAGTCGTACGGTCGTTCCATACCGCAAATTCCTTCGGACTACGTAACTTCGGGTCAATTATTATCCTCACAGGGTTGCGCCCATACCAGCTACGGCTGTCCAACGAAGGATTATCCGCCAATACCGTTCCTACTCCCACCACAATACCCTGTTCCTCAGTGCGCATTTGGTGCGCTGTCTGGCGCGCATAAACGTCGCTAATCCAGTGCGGAGCAACCTCCTCTTTATGCAGGGGAGCTATAAACCCATCACGCGTTTCAGCCCATTTTAGGATAATATAAGGGCGATGTTTTTCGTGAAAAGTAAAAAACCGCTTGTTCAGTTCCCTACATTCAGCCTCACACACCCCCACTATCACCTCACACCCTGCATTGCGCAGTTTTTCAATCCCTTTGCCGTGCACTTTCGCAAAAGGGTCGGTAGTGCCAATCACCACCCGCCCTATCTTGTGAGCAATGATAAGGTCAGCACACGGAGGCGTTTTCCCAAAATGGCAACAGGGCTCTAAACTCACGTAAATCGTACTTTTCGGTAGCAGACTCTTATCCTTCACCGAGGTAATCGCCCGTACCTCAGCGTGTGCCTCACCCGCTTTCTGGTGCCACCCCTCCCCTATGATACGCCCTTCGTATACGATAACACTACCTACCATAGGGTTCGGATAGGTACTTCCTAAGCCATTATAAGCCAACTGAATGCACCTACGCATATACCACTCATCAATAGTTAATTCTGAGGTTGTCATAAGAAAAAAATAACTTTTGGCGCAAAGATAATAAAATAACCGCTAAGTATAAAAACGACAAAATGTTTTATACAATTTTAACAATTCATAACCCATTGAAAATAAACAATCTATATAGCATTTCTATATCTATCTTCCAAGATTCGTATAAGCTTCCTATAAGCTTTCTATAAGCTAAGTACACTTTTTTCATAGTTTCCTTTCATCTCGGTATTTTCCGATATTATCCTAATATCTTTTGATATCTTACGAAAACCCCAATAAGTTACCCCTCTGGCATTATTTAGTTTTTTTGGCATTGTTGGCATTAATCAGTATTATTGGCATTATTGGCATTTTTTGGCATTAAAAAATAATTTCGTACCTTTGCCTCCTCATTAACCATTAACCTCTAACCACTAATCATTAAAAGCAATATGCCCCATTATTTCTCTTCCGATTTTACACTCGGAATCCTTGGCGGAGGTCAGTTAGGCAAGATGCTCCTTACCGAAACCCGCAAGTTCGATATCACCACCAAGGTGCTCGACCCCTCCCCCGATGCTCCTTGTCGCATTGCCTGCAACACCTTTGTGCAAGGCAACCTTACCGACTTTAATACCGTATATAACTTTGGTAAAGACGTAGGAGTACTCACCATCGAAATCGAAAACGTAAACGTAGAAGCCTTAGAGAAACTACAAACCGAAGGGGTAAAAGTATATCCCAGCCCTCAAACTATCAAGAATATCCAAAATAAAGCCACTCAAAAACAGTTTTATGCCACTCACGGTATCCCTACCGCTCCTTTTCAAGTCTTTCAAAATACCGAAAGTCTGAAAAAGGCAATCAATGAACAACAGCTCTCTTTGCCTTTCGTGTGGAAGTCAGCACGCTTCGGGTACGACGGTAATGGCGTGAAAATCGTCCGCCAGCTCACCGACCTAAATCTTTTACCTAACGACCAGTGCATTGCCGAAAGTTTAGTGCCTTTCAAAAAGGAATTGGCAGTAATCGTAGCTCGTAATGCAAAGGGTCAGGTGCGCACCTACCCTGTGGTAGAAATGGAGTTCCACCCCGAAGCCAATCAGGTGGAGTATGTCCTCTGTCCTGCGCGTATTGAAGAGGCTGTCGCTCAAAAAGCACGTACTATTGCAATACAAGTAGCCCAAGCTTTTGAAGTAGTAGGACTCTTAGCCGTCGAGCTCTTTCAAACAGAAAACGATGAGATTTTGGTAAACGAAGTCGCTCCTCGCCCACATAACTCAGGGCATTACAGTATCGAGGCAGCTTATACCAATCAGTTTGAGCAACACCTGCGCGCTATCTTAAACCTGCCCTTAGGAAGTACCGAAAGTAAGGTCGCAGGCGTAATGGTGAATCTTGTAGGAGCAGAAGGCTATCAAGGAAAGGTAGTGTATGAAAACATCGAACAGATAATGGCAATGGAAGGCGTAACCCCCCATATCTACGGCAAAAAAGAAACACGCCCTTTTAGGAAAATGGGACACGTAACCATTGTAAATCCTAATATCAACAAAGCACGCCAAATAGCCGAACAAGTAAAAAACACCATACGCGTAATCGCCTAACTTTTCTCTATTCACTCAATCTATGGGAAGCAAAAACAAACTCAAACGCTTTGAAGAAAATAAAACCTTTGCCAATGTAATCCAACCTTCACGCGAAGAGCTCCTTAACGGTGCTTTTGCCTATAAAGGTCGGTGGAACGAACTCTTTTTTAAGAACAATCACCCTATTGTCTTAGAATTGGGTTGTGGTAAAGGTGAATACTCAGTGGGCTTAGCCAAACGTTACCCTCAGAAGAATTTTATAGGTATCGATATCAAAGGAGCACGCTTTTGGCGAGGTGCTAAAACTGCTACTGACGAAAATATTACTAATGTAGCCTTCTTGCGCACCCAAATAGAACTCATCGAATGTTGTTTTGCCCCTGAAGAAGTAAGCGAAATATGGATTACCTTCCCCGACCCTCAAATTAAATACAAGCGTACCAAGCACCGCCTTACAAACGCCGATTTTCTAACGCGGTATCAGCATATCCTTGCTCCTGAGGGTTATATCCACCTAAAAACCGATAGTGAGTTTATGCACGGCTATACGCTAGGATTGTTACACGGAGCAGGGCATAAAGTACTCTATGCCAATCACAACATCTATAACAGCGACGGTGTACCCGAAGAAGTAACCGAAATTAAAACCTTTTATGAGCAGTTCTATTTGGAGCAAAACAAACCTATTACCTACATTCGCTTTCAGATAAAAAAAGATAATAATTAACATTAAAACCTCTAAAAAGTCTCTTTTGCATCGTACTTCCCCCTCTTTGAGGGGGTTAGGGGGAGGTTCTCCCTGAAGAGCTGAGTATGAGACGAACCTCAACCGAAGAATCATCAAATAACCATTAATCATTAACCATTAATCATTGATTATATTATCAAATGAAAAAGAATATTATTTTAACGTATGTTTATCTCATCATTGCGATATCCTTCGCAATCATCTCTTGTAACAAAAACAGTAACACTGAAGAGATTCTACAAAAAGAAAATCCTAAAAAAGAGAACCCTAAAAAGGAAGAGCCTAAAAAAGGAGACAGTTCTTTATTAGCTTATTCCAAGCCTTTCTATCTCTTTACGGAAACTAAGGCTTATGAAATGACTAAGCAAGAAAAAGACCCTTACTTAAAGAAACTCTATTACCAAATAGCCGCTACTCCCACAGCTGAATGGTTCGAAGGCGTAAAAGCCTTCGACGATAGTACCTTAAAACGTCTCATCGAAGGCGCAAAGGCACAACAAAAAACACCTATCATCACACTCTACGGTATTCCTTATAGAGATTGTGGTTCGTATTCAACTGGAGGTCATAAAACGGCTGCTTCTTATAAGGCGTGGATAGATCGCACCAGTGCTATTATTGGCAAAACCCCTATAATAGTGATTGTAGAACCCGATGCCCATAACTTTTGTTTAAAAAAAGGCTGGAAATACAACGATGCAAAATACAAAGAACGCGCTGAACTCCTCACTTATGTAGGGAAAACCTTTGCTGATAACAACCCGAATGCGTTGCTGTATTTGCATATTGGCGGAACAGAACTCAAACAAGAAGAAGCTGCCCAAGCGGTAATAGATGGCGGTATCCGGTATATGCGTGGCTTTGTTACGAACGTCGCCGACCACAGAGGGACTCCTCGGGCTGAAAAGTGGAGCGAAGAGTTCGTACAAACGCTCCAAAAGAAAAACTTAGGCACAAAATACTACGTGATAGACACCTCCCGCAATGGTATCGATAGCCCTAAACAAACCAATAAAGCTTATTATTACAGTTGTAACAATTTTAACGCCGCTTTAGGAGTACGCCCTACCACCAAAACCTCTGCTCCTCACGCCGACGCTTATTTGTGGATTAAACATCCTGGCTTATCCGATGGTACTTGTGCCAATGGCGATCCTGAGGCAGGCTCTTGGTATCCCGCAGTAGCAAAATCATTAGTGCAAAAAGCTATTGAAAAAGGAATTATAGAAGAGTGGAAAGTCCCTAACAACTTTTAAATTATCTTACTAAATAACTATGTTGCATTCTCAAATTATAGGCGAAGGTACTCCCTTCATTATCCTGCACGGCTTTTTGGGTATGTCAGATAACTGGCGTACTTTGGGGCTCAAATATGCCGAAGCGGGCTTTCAAGTGCATTTAGTAGACCAACGCAATCACGGTCGTAGTTTTCACAGCCCCGATTTCAGCTATCCTCTAATGGCACAAGATTTGCTTGCATATGCTGATGCTCACGGATTGAAAGTCTTTCACCTGATGGGGCATTCTATGGGAGGTAAAACAGCAATGCTTTTCGCTACTAAACACCCCGATAGAGTACTTTCTCTCATCGTTGCTGATATGTCGCCTAAATTCTTTCCTGAGCATCACGGAGCTTGTTTACAAGGTTTAGCGTCCTTAAATTTCGATGTGATACATTCACGTACCGAAGCCGATAAAGCTCTTTCGGCTTATGTAAGCGATATAGGGGTGCGACAGTTCTTACTTAAAAACCTTTATTGGGAAACCAAAGACCGATTGGGCTTGCGCCTGAATCTCCCTGCTTTAATTGAGAATGAAAGCGAGATAGGAGCTGAACTCCCTGATAGTAACGTGTTCGAGGGTAAAACACTCTTTCTAAAAGGAGAGTATTCTGAGTATGTGATGCCCGAAGACGAAGCCCTTATTCGCACTCACTTTCCGCACGCTATTATCGATACGGTGAGCAAGGCAGGGCACTGGTTACACGCTCAAAACCCTACTGAATTTTACAATAAAACCATACATTTCTTATGCGATACTTTATAAGCTTATTCATCTCCGCAACCCTTGTTTTTGTATTGGGCTACCTAAATGTAGGTGCTCATATCGAGAACTTCTTCACAGCCCTCGTGGTAGCCTTTGTGCTCTCACTTCTCAATGGTATTGTACGCCCTATATTAGAGTTCATTGCCTTCCCTATTACCTTTATGACTTTTGGGCTCTTTTTATTTATCATCAACACTGTAATTGTGCTCCTGGCAAGCAAATTAGTAGGTGGCTTTGTAGTACACGGTTTCTGGGGCGGACTGATGTTCAGCACTTGCCTTTCGTTAGCTCAGGCATTAGCTCTTGCTCCTCTTGGGAAAGTAAGAAACTAATTATTGCTAAAGTTGAAGTCTCTCAAAAAACTTATCTTTCTTCAACTGTTAATTCTTAACTAAAATCCTCGTCTTTAAACCCTACCAAGTACACCCTTTCTTTAGCACGAGTGATAGCCGTATAAAGCCATCGCAAGTAACCTTCATCTATGGTGTCATCAGGTAAGTAAGGTTTTTCCACAAACACGGCGTCCCATTGCCCCCCTTGACTCTTATGGCAAGTAATCGCATACGAAAACTTCACCTGCAAAGCATTGAAATAAGGGTTTTCTTTCACTTTCTGATATCTTTTATAAGCCGTAGGTTCATCAGCGTAATCAGCGAGTACTTCTTCATAAAGCTGATTGCTTTGAGCCGGTGATAAAGCAGGAGCTTCACTGTTTAAGGTATCTAATAATATAACCGTATCAAACGGAGGCACTTCGGGATAATCAATAAGCTGAGCCGATACCTCAGCAAAGCGGAAACCATAGGCTTCTGTGAAGTCATAAAGCTGTAATACCTCTATAGTATCACCATTGGCAATAAAACTCACTTGCGAATTATCCTTACACCAAAAGTAATTATTCTTAACCACCATTAGCAAGTCTCCGGCAGCTATTTCGTCTTCAACGTCTAAAATCACCCTGCGTATTTGGTTGTTCCAAGCCACCGCACGCTTGTTGGAGCGCACTATCACCGTAGTTTCTTCTGAACCATAATCGTCATACGCCTCACTGATAGCGTCTTGTATTTCAGCCCCGTCAGTAAGTCGTATTATATCAGGGTGATGATTTATCTTAAAAGCGAACTGTTTTTCAGCAAGCGAAGAGAAGATGTGCTTGCGCAAACGGGTAGCATTGCGCAATATCCCCGACTTCCGTCGCTGGCGTACCACCTCAGTAAGCGTAACCGTAAGCACTTCTTTTTGAAACTGATATTCTAAATAAGGAATATTCAGTGCAGGACTTTCGAGGGTATTAACAGGAGGCAATTGCGCAGTATCGCCTATAAGTAATAGTTTGCAGTTTTTCCCAGAATACACAAAGCGCATTAAGTCGTTTAATAATGAAGGGCGCTCAAAGAGTTGATAGTCGTTATCAGCAATCATCGAAGCCTCATCTACTATAAATAAAGTATTTTGGAGCTTATTGGCACGCAGTTTGAAGGATACATCAGTACCATCAGCTTTGGAGTAATAAATATATTTGTGAATAGTGAAAGCCTGTCTTTGGGTGAAATAGGTCATCACTTTGGCTGCTCTACCGGTAGGTGCTAATAACACCGATTGGTGGTTTATGAGCGGTAAAGTACGGATAAGACAGTTGGTGATAGAAGTTTTTCCGGTTCCAGCAAAACCTTTTAGTAAAAAAAGTTTATCAGAAGCATCTGCTGAGAACAGATATTCTGTAATCTTTTGTAAAGCAATATCTTGCGAAGGAGTAGGCTCGTGTTTAAAGGCACTAATAAGGGCGCTAAAAAAGGCTTTTTCGTTCATAATAAAAACAGTTCTGAGAGCAAAATTATAAAAAAAAGTTAAAATAATTTTTTTGTTTCAAAAAAAGATTGTAGTTTTGCGCAATACCAGTCAAGAAAGTTATTATTAATTTATAGAATTAAAACGATGAAAAAAATTGTAACTATTGCATTTTGGGCATTAGGTTTAGTATTTTGCTACCTAATTTACAGGTCTATCACAGGCCCTATTGAGTTCAAAAAAATTAAGGAGGAACGCTACACCGAGGTAATTAAGAAACTAAAAGATATCCGTGCAGCGCAAGATGCTTATTTGAGACTCAACGGCAAATATGCCGATAATTTTGATGAGCTTACTAAGTTTATCGAAACTGCACAATTTACTATTACTTCACAACGCGACACAAGCTGGAATGCTTTCGATGAGACTTTTAAAATTACGGTAATGCGCCAAGGTGTAGTTATTGATACTTTGGGGCACATATCAGTAAAAGATTCATTGTTTAAAAACGATAATCGTTATTTGCATTTGCGCGATTTGCCTCCTATCAAAGGTAAAATTCCTGGTCAGTTTATAATGAAAACAGGAGAAATTACCGACAAGAACAATGTAAAATCTTCCGTTTTTGAAGCGTATGTGCCTAAGAGAGTGGTGCTACAAGGTCTTGATGAAGACTTAGTAGAAAAAGAAATTGCAAAAACATCGGTAGAAGATGTAAGAGGTCCTAATATTAAAGTAGGTTCACTCGAAGAGCTTACTGTAAACGGTAACTGGCCAACTTCTTATGACGCAAAAATTGCAAAGCAATAATCAGTTTAAAACGTACTTTAAGGAATTGTCCATTCAAATAAACTTGGATGGACTTTCTTTTTGTGTGTTTAACCCTGTACTTCTGTGTGTAGAGGCTATTTATAATTTTCCTATCAACTTCAGCTATAAGAGCAAAGAAGAAATTGATAGGCAAATTTATTTTGTGATACAAAGTGAAGACGACCTCCGCCAAGATTTCGATACTATTAAGGTTTTACACAATACCCCTTCCTTTGCTTTTATTCCACAGTCTCTTTACGGAGGAAAAGACGAAATGCTGGAATACCTCAAATACAGTATAGATGTATCGGAGGCGGAACCCTATACTGTGGAAATTGATAGAATCATATCTATTGAAACGGTGAATGCTTATTTGCCCAATACAATAGTAAATAACGCACTACTTTCTTATTACGGTAGGTTCGACTACCAACACTTTGCTACCTCACTACTACGTATGTTCCTCAAACACTACTCTTCGCACGCTTTCGAAGTAATGTATATCTATGCCGAAGTAGGCTCTTTTTACTTTGTAGTGTTTAGAGGTAAAAAACTGTATTACTTCAATAGGTTCAGTTATGAAACCATTGAAGACTTCTTGTATTACATTCTTTTCTCTATTGAACAATTGGACATCGATACTGAGCAAGTGCCTCTTTATATCACAGGGGAAGTAGAACCTACAGCACTGTTTTATAATAAGGTAAGGCGTTATGTGAGGTATATTTACCTCCTGAAATACCATAAGGAACATTTTGCTGCAGGAATGGACGAAGAGCTCATTCGTCGGAATTTTGTGCTCACCCAATCTTTTTAATCTATTGCTATGAAATTTTTGAACATATTGCGCAATACTTTTAAACTATACCAAAGTACTTTCGGAGTGCACCTTTTGGGCTCTCTTATTTTATTTACAGTAGTGTTTTTAGTTTACGCTTCTCTTATTACTACTATCTTCGGAATGCCTTTAGAGGATATCATAGCTCTGCAAAGCAACCCCGAAAAGCTCATCGCTTTAGTCAGTAGCCGGAGTTTTGTTATTAAATTTTGGTTCTTCTCGTTGCTTGTAGATGGTATTATTACCCCTTTTACAGCAGGTATTTACAAGAACTACGCGACGGTAATCCAAGGGGAACGCGCTACTTTGAGCAACCTATTCACTTATTATCGCGCTCCTGAAACAAGTGCTATTTTAAGCCACGTTATTCTGCAAATGTGTCTTAAAACTTTTATATTAGTAGGCTTTTCTGCCGTAGGAATGTACTCGTTAGGACTTGCCTTTAACACTATCATCTCGTTAGTATTTGTGCTCACTATCCCAATTATTATTTTGGAAAGCAAACCTCTTTTGAAGGCTATGGGAGAGAGTTATAGAAGAATAATGCTCGCACCTTTCACTGCTCTTATCATTACCTTTTTGGGTTGTGTTTTTGTATTAGCAGGCTTTCTTTCTTTTGGTATAGGCATTGTGATTACCTTCCCGATACTTTTTGCGAGCATTTTCAGTATATACCTTTCAATAAATAAAAAGTAAATAATAATTTTCTGCTACTATTTACGCTACTTATACAGATGAAATAAGAAAAAGACAGTTAAAAATTAATAAAACAAATATATGAAAAAAGTAATGCTTTTGGGGCTCTTAACAATGGGCTCTTTTACTCTGAACAGTTGCGACGAATTGCAACAAGTTATGGGCAACACTACCCAAGGTGGTAGCGGATTTAATGTAGCCAGCGGACTCAAACAAGCCCTTGAAATGGGGGTAAGTAGTGGGGTGGATTTGCTGAGCAAAGACGGTGGTTATTTTAAAGACCAAGCAGTACGGATTCTCTTACCCGAAGAACTCCAGAAGGTAGATAAAACTTTGCGTTCGGTGGGGTTAGGTTCTTTGGCTGACCAAGGGCTAAAAGTACTAAACGAAGCAGCTGAAAATGCTGTAAGCCAGGCGAAGCCTATCTTTTTATCGGCGATACGAAATATGACCTTTACCGATGCGATGAACATCTTAAAAGGTAACAATACCGCAGCGACTACCTACCTAAAAAACAGCACTTATAGTTCTTTGGAGACTGCTTTTGCTCCCAAAGTGCAAGCCTCACTTAGTGAAGTAGGTGCCGATAAGGTATGGGAGAACATTATCAACAAGTATAACCAAATACCATTGGTAAAGCCCGTTGAACCGAACCTTACTAAATACGTTACCCAACAGGCTATCAATGGATTGTTTGTGAAGGTGGGCGATAAGGAGAAGGAAATACGCACGAACATAGCGGCGCGTACTACCCCTTTACTAAAATCAGTGTTTGCGATGCAGGATAATAAATAATAGCAAATCCCTTTCTCACAGAGAAAGGGATTTTTTGTTGTTTAACTGTTAAAGTTACTTAAATACCGCATTTTCTTTTAAAGAACTACCTTACTTCTTCATTTTTCTTCAAAAAATATAAATCTTTGACAATCATTAAACTCCTTTACTTTTCAGCTTTTATCTTTGAGGTACTTTGACCGAAGCTAAGACGAACCTAAGACGAAGGTAAACCGAAGCTAAGACGAAGGAAAGAGGTTATCATACTGAATATCAACAGGAGAAAAGAGGCTTCTTGATGATTGAAAAAAAACTGTTAAAAAATCGTAGCACGGTGCGAAGCGCGTAGACAGTTGTGGCACGACAGGCAAAAAATAAGACAACTTTATGTTTTAACAATTTTTTAACCCTTTTAATTTGTTTATTTGATATAGTTTTATTTCTTTTGCGCTAATATTAACAATAAAAACAAAACCAATGAGAAAGTTAATTCTGTTTTTTAGTTGTGTCTTCTTTTTAGCAAGTTGCCAAAAAGAAGACGGAAAGTTTCAAGAAAAGGAAGTTTCCTTAGATGAAGCTCAAGCGCTCGTAAATGCTCAAGCTAGTGGTGATAACCAATTTAAAGAGGCATTTACCCCACAATGGGATAGCTTTACACAACGGGGTCTCAACGACAAGCAACAGCCGTATGCCTCTGTGAAGATAGTTTTTAGTAAGTATCCGAAACTGAACTCGGTGTTTGTGATTACAAAAACGGGAGAGGGGTTGGACGGGGAGATTGCTTTCATTCCACATAAGAAAAAGAATAGAGAGGAGGATTTTTCAGCTAAGAGAGAAGTTCTGAGCATTCAAACAGGAAATCCAAAATATACTATTGAGTGTAGTGTAGTTCCTGCCCGTTCTTATTTTAGAGAAAAAGAATGTGGAGCGTGTGCACAGGCTTCGCCAAGAGATGCAAGAGCAATGGGATGCACTTACTTTGATATAATAAAAGATCTTAAGATGGGATGTTATAAAAGTTGTGCTCTTTGTGGAAAACCTACTTATGAAGGAGGTCGAATTACAGAAAGACTCTCAGAGATTCCTCCTTCAGGTTCTCATCATTTTTATGAAGAATTATGTGATATGTGTACTGTAATGACAGATGGTTTAACTTTTATAGAATTGGATGAAGTAGTAGTAGAAGGAGAGCGACATAATACCCAAGGGCTTATTTTTGATACTAATTTTAGAAATTTAAACCTCGTAAATAATCTTTTAGATAAAACTAATGTAACTAATAATACGGGTAATGGTAATGGAGGAGGTGGTATTAATGGAGTAGGTGGAATAGGTATAAAAGGAACAGGAGGAACAGGTATAGGTGGAAGTATGGGGGACACTGGAAGCACAGGAAATAATACAAATAGTGGAAGTGGGGGTAGTACAGATGATGGAGGTGCTGGTGGAGGTGCTGGTGGAGGTGCTGGTGGAGGAAATACAATAGTAGGAGGAAATAATGACGGATACGAGACTATTGACTATACTGCTGAGGTACCAGATTTCCTCAAAGATATTATTAAAAAAATAGGGAAAAGTAATCCTACGGGGGCTCCTCTTCCTTATATTAGTGCAAAGAATGGCTTAGGACGTTATCTTGTAGAACTTTTTAGGAAATCACGCAATATCCATATTCATTTTGGAGTAGAGAATTTAGGTTATGGTTATCTCAATGGTACTACTAGTACTATAAAAAAAGGAGAATTGTATTACATTGCAATAAGCCACGATTTGTTAGAAAGAGGCTCAGATTTATTTATTGCTAAAACTGTCATACACGAAATGCTTCACGCTTATTTTAAGGTGGAATTAGATAGACAGGGATTAGAAGAAGGTATGGGAGATTTTCTATCTGATTTTAATAAACTTTCTGAATTTTGGTTTGAGAAAAATAGCAAACAAATTGAACACGAGATGATGGCATTAATGTACGTAGAGATTTTAGCAGAAGCTTTAGCAACCTATGATAATAATAGGCACAATATCAATTACTACCGAAGTTTGGCGTGGACAGGTTTGGAAGGCACTCAAGAATATGAAAACTTGTCTCCAGAAGAAAAACAAAGAATAATAGAAATAGCAAGATATGAACGCGAAGGGAATCCTAATAATCATTATAATAAGTAGTTTTTTTGTAGCTTTCAGTGGTTGTAATATTCTCAAAAAGCAAATTAGGGATCACGAAAAAATAGCTAAAGAAGGTGAAGACTATACCATTAAATATTATAAGCTTAAAAAGGGCACTACAGGACTTCTGAATATGAATGTTATTGAATATAACGAACCTACACCCAATTATAAGTGGCTCTTGAGAATTAATGGCGTATCGGTTAAAGGTGTCAAAGAGCCTTTATTTTATCTTTCTCCCAATAGAAAATATGATATACGTATAACAACTATGGGAGGAGACCATAAAGCTCTATACATCTATAACATAAAAGTTAAAGAAAGAGACTCAATAGTGCTCAATGTGAAATTAAAAGATACTTTTATAGAGTATTGTAGGTAAATAAAAGAGGCTATAATATTATAGCCTCTTTTATTTTACTTTTTAATAAGACTTGAAATGTTGGCAAATTACTATTTTTGTCATAGCAAAATAGGTAAAAAACCATAGTACGACAGGCAATAATAATAATCGCCGTGCGGTATGAATAGCGCACGGCGATTTTGTATTCCTATATACGCCGAACCTATACCGAGCTCATAGTGGGTCTACAGTGGCTCTACAGTGGCTCTACAGTGGCTCTACAGTGGCTCTAC